>Ga0102914_1000091_pt1 | contig 12236 bp, 9 predicted proteins | sample Colrivmeta1561A3_FD_78198 | JGI IMG/M metagenome (GOLD analysis project Ga0102914, IMG submission 78198) | Estuarine microbial communities from the Columbia River estuary - metaG 1561A-3 | ecosystem: Environmental > Aquatic > Marine > Intertidal zone > Estuary | place: USA: Columbia River Estuary...
AAGGCCCGAGAGTTTCTCCTTTTCAAAAATAAGGCGTTCGGCGGCAATTTCTCGCCCCGAGTTGTTAGCGCCCATGAGCGTGAGCAGGATGACCTGGAACATGACGATGCCTGAGACAAGGCTGCCGACCTTGCTGGATTGGATTAAAAAATCACGGGCTTCGTTGAGTTGCTGGAGCAAATTGAGATCGAGGCCCATGCTCAGGTTTTTGACGGCAGGCAGGCCGTTCCAAGCAAAGATGGCCACGAGAAGGGGGAAACCAAAAATGAGGCCGATCTGAAGAAGGAGTTGCTGGCGACTGCGTGAGAAGACAAGCAAGCGGCGGGACAGGAGTGTCAAAAACTGGCTCATCGGCCCGGGCAGGGACGATGTCTTCTCAATGTCTTTGCCCTCGTTTGCTGCGGTGGCCTCCGTCTTTGCAGGGCGTTTTCTTCTCGATGTTCTAGGCTTACCCGCCTCCTTGAGTGCCTCGCTGTGCTTGCTCCATGAGGCAGTCCACTCATCCGGGGAGCGCATCTCGAGCCTAGCGTAGACTTCGTTGGGATGTTTCACCGCGAAGTAATGGGTGAGGAACTTGGCTGGTCCGTGGTAGGCCACGATGCCTTGGAAGAGGACGAGTACGGAGTCGTAGAGGTCAATGTGCTCTAGGCTGTGGGTGACCGAGAGAATGAGCCGGTTTTCCTTGCGGGAGAGGCCGTGCAGGAGACGAACGATATCGTCCTCCGAGCTCGGGTCGAGTCCGCTCGTCACCTCGTCACAGAGGAGGATATCGGGTTTGCTGGTGAGTTCCATGGCAAGCGCCAGTCGGCGACGCTGACCGCCGGAGAGAATCTTCACGCTGCGGGACTCGAGGCCCAGCATATCGACCTCGTCCAATATCTCGCTCACGGTCGCCGTGAAGTCCGGGCAATCAGCCCCGCGAACGCGCAAGCGGAGGGCATAAGTGACACATTCCCGTACGGTGAGTTCCTCGTGAGCGATGCTGAACTGGGGGACGTAAGCGATTTCGCCGGGAGAGAAGTCGTCTTCTTCCAGGTTGCGGTTTTTCCAAAAGACCTCGCCCTCCTCGTCGCCGGGAGCGATGCCTGCTATCAGCTTCAAAAGCGTTGTCTTGCCGCAACCCGATGGCCCGATGATCGCGCCAAAGTGGGCTAGGGGGTATTCCGCACTGACCTCGGAGAGAAGCGGGCGTTCGTTGTCATTGACTTCGAGCGAGACATTCTTGATTTCAAGCATGGCGAGTGGGATTGAGTTTAAAAAGCGGGACCAACGAGTTTTTTGAGGCGCAGCATGCCGCGACGGATTCGGGCTTTGACTGTTCCAATCGGGGATTGGATACGAGCGGCGATTTCCTGCTGTGTCATGCCTCCGAAGTAAGACAGTTCGATGACTTCTCGCTGTTCCTTGTTCAGCTTCATGACAGCGGTTCGTACCATTCGCGATTGCTCAGTGGCTTCCAGTGAACTGGTTGGAGCTTGCTCGGTAAAATAGGGGGATTGGGAGGCTTCTTTTTCGACTTCATCCTGCAGACGCAGGCGGCGTTGGATCGAGCGCAGGCGGTCGATAGCCTTGTTACGGGTCATGGTGATGGCCCAAGTGAGCGGTTTCCCACGCGTGGAGTCGAACATGGGGGACTTCTCCCAAATCATAAACATCACATCCTGCATGACGTCTTCGGCATCCGATTGTTGGTTGAGCACCCGGAATGCGGTGGAGTAGATGAGCGCGGCGTAGCGACGATAAAACTCCTCAAAACTGGCCCGGTCGCCAGTGCCGATCTTTTGGATCAGCTCGATATCCTCTGTTACCTGTTGCTCACTTTGCACAGGAGAATGCTAGGGATGAGTTTCCCGGATGGCAAACTTTGGGAAACTGGAAAACACTGCTTTTTGGAGTGCCCTAAAATAGCGACTGCGGGCGAGCGAGTTGTTCAATCCTCCTGGGGGGATTTGAGTTCAAGGGCTTTGACGCGGTTGTAAAGCTTGCGGATATTTTTCAACAGTGGGTAATTTTCTTTGAAATCACGGAGTGGTTGGGCGGGGGCGCCGAACATCACCGAGTTCGGCGGCACGCTTTTGGAGAGCCCCGACATGGCACCAACGATGACTTTGTCGCCGACTTCGATGTGTCCACTGAGGCCGACCTTGCCGGCGAGGGTCACATAGTCGCCCACGCGCGTGCTACCCGAGATGCCGACTTGCGCGCAGAGGATGCAATGCCGGCCGATGGTCACGTTGTGGCCGATTTGAACCAAGTTGTCGATTTTGGTGCCTTCTTGAATCCAAGTGCGGCCGAAGCGGGCGCGGTCGATGGTGGAATTGGCGCCAATCTCGACATCGCTGTCGATTTGAACAGTGCCGGTCTGGGGGATTTTTTTATGACGACCTTCACTGAGTTCGTAACCAAAACCCTCGGCGCCGATCACGACTCCATTGTGAAGGATCACTCGGTCGCCCATCGTGCAACGCTCGCGTATGGAGACGTGGGGGTAGAGATGGCAGTCGTCACCAAGCGTAGATTCTTCGCCGATAAAGCTGCCTGCTTCGACGATGCATCGGGCACCTAGTCGGGCGTTCTTTTGGATGACGACATAGGCGCCGATCGAGCAAGACTCCCCAAGGATCGCTGTTGGATCAATGAGAGCGGTGGGATGAATTCCCGGCGCATGCGAAATGGGAGGGCGCGTGAAGAGCGGAAGTAGCGCCGCAAAGGCTTCGGCAGGATGATCCACGCCGAGGCAAAGGGGACCTACTGGCTCATTGAAAGAGGTTGGCACAAGTACCACAGAAGCGCGGCACTTTCGAAGAGCCGTGAGATACTTGGGGTTTCCGTAAAAAGAGAGATCACCCGTATTGGCATCCGCGAGGGATGCCAAGCCGGTGATGTCGAGATCCTGCGATTCCGGCGCGAGCTGGGCGTTGATCCGCTCGGCTAGCTCACGAAGGCGCATTATTTCTTGGCTGGTTCAGCGGGTTTTGCGACTCCTTTATTCAAGGTGTCGATGATGTCCTTGCTGAAATCCATCGACTCCTTCGAGTAGACGATTACGGGGATTTGTCCGATACTCATGCCGGACTTATCGAAGACGAGGTCGTATTGAGCTTCTTGGACCTTCGTGGTGACAACTTTCATGATGTCATCAACGATGTCTTTGCGCATGCGCATGAATTGCTCTTGAAGTTGGCGCTCGCGGGTGCCACGGAACTCGGCGATTTCGCGATCCAGATTGCGAGCTTCGGCGACCTTTTCATCGCGGGATTTGGCGGCTTTTTCCTTGGCGTCTTTGCTTAGTTCGGGCTTTTCGATGTCGGCGCTGATTTTATTGATCTCGTCCATTGCCTTCTTGAGTGTTTCAAGGCGGTCATCGAGTTCTTTTTTGGCGGCAGCGCGGGCTTCGTTGAGTTTGGTCTCAGCGTCTTTTGTGCGATGGTATTGCGTGAAGACGTTATTCATATCGAGTGTGCCAACCTTCATTTCCGCATGGGCGGAGGCGGCAAAACCGAGAGTGATTGTGGCTAGGATCGCAGTTGAGAGTAGGGATTTGAGCATATTTGTTGAATAGGTGAATTTTGAGATGAGCGGTTGAGACAAAGAACGTTGTTCAAACGTTCAAAATTTCGAGTTTGTTTTTTAAAATTGATAACCAATGTTGAATTGGAATTTCCCGGGAGGGCCATTCCATTCGTCGTGGATGACAGGGACGCCGTAGTCGACGCGCACAGGGCCGATGGGAAGATCCAAGCGGAGGCCGATACCGATATCAACATTCGCACCCGATGTGCTGAAGTCATAGGAATCGCTATTCACGACGCCCGCATCGGTAAAGACCGCGCCACGAACGCGGCTAATAATTGGGAAGGTGAGCTCCATGGTCATGTAGCCAAGAGAGTTGCCGCCGATCGGGTTATCCTCGGAGTCCACTGGCCCGACTTCGCGGAAGTTGAAGCCGCGCATATTGTTCGCGCCACCCAGATAGAGGCGGTCAAAGATCGGAACACCGTCACCGTATTTGTCTTTTTTATCAGATCCCCAGCCCTCGGTGAGCGAGAGTTGACCCTTGACGAGGAAGATCAAATCCCAAGGAAGTGGGAAGTATTTGGATGCCTCAAGCGAGAGCCCGTAGTCTTGCACGTCGCCACCCAATGGTCCGCCGCCTACGAAGCCCGTAAACTCGACCGTCTCGCCCTTGCGGGTGAGGAAGAGGCTGTCACGAGTATCCCATATGAGCGATCCTGTGACCGCGCTCTTGTTGTAGGTGTCCTCGGATTCCTCAATGACGTTGTCATTGACTCCAGTGCCGTTGTTGTCATCCACATCGTAGATGCGAAGGCGTTCAATGCGATACTCCGCGCGGGCCGCCAAGGCGCGCCAGATTTGCTTCCGCATCTGGAAGGCAACGCCGACGTTTTCCTGGGAATAGGCCGAGGAGAGGAAGTTCGCATTGCGGTAGAAGCCTTCCACGCCGGTGGAGAGCTTGTAGCCCATGAACCAAGGTTCGGTGAGCGAGATGACAAAGTCACTACGTTTGAGACCATATTGGGTGCGGACACGGAAACGTTGGCCACCACCTGTGAAGTTTGGCCAGTTGGCAACGTCGAAGTTGCTTTGTTGAAGCTCGGCAAAGCCAATCAAGCTGTCGATGGTGCTGAACCCGGCGCCGAAGTTGAAGGAACCGGTGCGCTTCTCCTCGACAATCAAGTTCAGATCCTTCCTGCCGGGAACGATCGTGTCGGTGGGTTGGGTATCCACCCTTGAAAAGTAGTTTAAATTTTCCAAGCGCTTCTTGCTCACATCGACGAGCGTTGTGTCAAAGACATCGCCCGGCTTCACGGCAAGTTCGCGGCGGATGACATTGTCCTTCGTACGGGTGTTGCCTTGGATGTTGACGAGGTTAACGTAGGATTGGACGCCCTCATCGAGGATATACGTCACTTCGACGGCACCTGGTCCGGCGGGGAGGACTTGGGGGTTAGCGAGCATGTCCACATATCCGCGGCTACCGTAAAAATCACGCACAGCCTTGAGATCGTCGCTCATGCCTTTGGGCGTGAAGAGTTGGCCGGCCTGCATTTTCATTTGGCTCAGAACCTCCCCTTGAGGAACGATATTCACACCGGAAATGGAGACCTTGTTGACGCGATACTGGGTGCCTTCTTTGATGGTGAAGATCAGCTCGACGCCATCTTTTTTCAGGGGTTCGGTCTGGGACTCGGAGATTTCGACGTCGGCGAATCCCCGGTTTTGGTAAACGGTACGAATGGCGTCGCGATCCTCTTCAACTTGGGATGGGACGAGGCGTCCGCTCTTCGTGAAGAAAGTGAGGATATCCTCGGGCTTGGTCTTCATTGCTGAGCGAAGGTCCTTGGCGAGAACAGAGTCATTTCCCACAAAGCTGATCCTTTTGACAATGAGTCGAGGGCCTTCCGTGATGGCAAAAATCAAGCGGGTGCGATTTTTTCCGGGGATATCTTGAAGGCGGTATTGAACGTCTACTTGGGCGTAGTTGCGATCCGAGTAAAGAGTGAGGATTTTCTGGCGGCTGGCTTCGATTTTTTCTTCGTCCACCACGTCGCCAGGTTTCACAGCCACATCACGACGAACACGGGCGAGGGGAATCTGAGAAGTACCTTCGATGAGGACTTCCTCGAGAACAGGGCGACCTTGGAGCAGGACGGTGACTTTGACTCCATCACCGAGGGGTTCTGCGAAAATACGAACATTTGAGACACCGCCAGTCGTGTAGAGGGATCGCACATCCTGCTCGGCGGTGCGCTCGCTGTAAGGTTGGCCGACCTTGGTGGCGAGGTTCGCAAGAACGCGTTCCTTAGAGATGGTTGGGGCCCCGACAGTCTCCACCCCGATGCTTTTCACAATCGGACCAGCGGTCTCCGCAGGATCTTGAGCGATGACGGTGACAAGCGAGACCATCAAGAGCAAAGAAAGAAGGGACGATATTTTGGCGTAGGCAGAACGGAAGATAATCATGGTTTTGGGCGGCAATGCTCGCATCGGCATCGCAAGGGGATCGAAATATCGGATGGCTCGGGATAGGTCAAGGCCCCATTGCGACTTTGCGGAGTTTATGACGCGACCCGCACTTGCTTTCCCGAAGCGGCTAGGTATTCTCACCAACCCTTATTTATTTTATATGAGCAAAAGTATTCTGGATCCCGCACGTATTGCCGACATCGAATTCAGTAACGATGAGATCGCCCGCTACTCACGCCATCTGATCATGCCAGAGGTTACACTCGAGGGCCAGAAGCGCTTGAAAGCCGCAAAAGTGCTTTGCATCGGCACAGGCGGACTGGGATCTCCGATCGGTCTCTACCTTGCCGCCGCCGGCATCGGCACACTCGGGTTGGTGGATTTTGACGTGGTGGATTATTCCAATCTCCAACGCCAGATTTTGCATGGAACCAAAGATGTCGGTCGCAAAAAGCTCAATAGCGCCCGCGACCGCATCAAGGAAATCAATCCGAACGTCCAAGTGGACCTCCACGACGCGCTATTCAGCGCCGAGAATGCCCGGGAGATCGTCGAACCTTACGACATCGTCATCGATGGAACGGATAATTTTCCGACTCGCTACCTTTCCAATGACATCTGTGTTTTTCTGAAAAAGCCAAATGTTTATGGTTCGATCTTCCGTTTTGATGGTCAATGCACGGTTTTTGCCCCCCATCTGGGTGGCCCGTGCTACCGTTGCCTCTACCCCGAGCCACCACCACCAGGAATGGTGCCAAGTTGCGCCGAAGGTGGCGTTTTGGGAGTTTTGCCGGGAATCATCGGTGTCATGCAGGCGATCGAGGCCATCAAGCTCATCGTTGGAATCGGTGAACCCCTCATCGGCCGGTTGGTTCACTTTGACGCACTCAAGATGAAATTCCGCGAGTTCAAGATTCGCAAGGATCCGACCTGCCCGGTTTGTTCAGAAAACCCAACGATCACCGATTTGATCGATTACGATCAGTTCTGCGGTATTCCTCAGGCGCGCGCCGAGGAGGAGGCCGAAGCTCCCGTTCCCGAGATCACCGTCGAGGCGCTCAAGGCCCGTATTGATCGTCAGGAAAAGTTTGTCCTTCTTGATGTGCGTGAACCCTACGAATGGGATGTGGCCAAGATTCCCGGCTCGAAGCTCATTCCTCTCGGCGAGTTGGCTTCGCGCATGAGTGAACTCGATTCCGCTGACGAAATCGTCATTCATTGCAAGGTCGGTGTTCGCAGCGCCAAGGCGGTGAGGGAACTCCAGAAGGCCGGCTTTTCAAAGCTCCTCAATGTCGAAGGCGGTATTATCGCCTGGGCGGAGCGAGTCGATCCTTCCGTTCCCAAATACTAGGACGAACCCGCGCTTAGGATGCCCACACCTGAATACAGTTCGCTGTTTATTTGTCCACAGACGGGCAAAAAGCTGAGACAAGCTACAGGCGAGGAGTTGGAGTCACTCCGAGCCTCAGGCGAACAAAATCTCGATGCGGCATGGATCCGCTCGGATCTCGCTGTGGCCTATCCTGTGAGAAAAGGGATCCCCCTGCTTGTGCCGGGGGAGGCCATCCCGCTCCAATCGAAGCCGCCCACGCCCAAAGAGAATTTATCCCATGACTGAACTCGAACGCATTCGCCACTCCGCCGCGCACGTCCTCGCCACTGCCATTCTTCGCATTTGGCCTGAGGCCCAGTTTGCCGCAGGGCCACCCGTGGATACCGGTTTTTATTACGACGTGGATCTTCCCCACCGCATTACTCCTGAGGATTTTTCTCGTATCGAGGAGGAGATGAAGCGTGAGATCAAAGCGAACCTTCCCTTTGAGCGCGTGGAAATCTCTCGCAGTGACGCATTGGCGATGGCTGAACGCGGAGAACTCGCTTCACTCGCCCCCCGCAATGCCGCTTCCCGCTTCAAGCTCGATATCCTTCAAAACATTCCCGAAGGCGAGACGATCACGATCTATCGCAATGGCGAGTTCACCGATCTTTGTGCGGGGCCCCATGTGATGCGCACGGGAAATATCGGAGCATTCAAGCTTACCCATGTTGCCAGCGCCTACTACAAAGGGGATGAGAATAATCCCCAGCTCCAGCGCATCTATGGCACGGCTTTTCAAAACAAGACGGAGATGGAGAAATACTTCACCATGCTCGAGGAGGCAAAGAAACGCGACCACCGCAAGATCGGTCGTGAGCAGCAACTCTTCCATATCGACGAGTCGGTCGGGCAGGGATTGATTCTCTGGACACCCAAAGGCTCCATCATTCGTCAAGAATTGCAGGACTTCATCGGCGGCGAACTCCGTAAACAAGGCTACAGCCAAGTTTTCACCCCTCATATTGGACGATTGGGGCTTTACCAGACCTCTGGGCATTTCCCTTATTACGCAGAATCCCAATTCCCGCCTCTCATTGACCGCGAGACACTGGCTGATCTTTCTGCGGAGGGATGCTCGTGCGCGGATCTCTCCAACCGTGTCACTGCTGGCGAGATCGATGGCTATTTGCTCAAGCCGATGAATTGCCCGATGCATATCAAAATCTTTGATTCGCAGCCACGCAGTTACCGCGACCTGCCCGTTCGTTTGGCCGAGTTTGGCACCGTTTACAGGTGGGAACAGAGCGGCGAACTCAATGGCCTCACGCGAGTGCGTGGATTCACGCAAGACGATGCGCATCTTTTCTGTACGGAAGAGCAGGTTTCCTCCGAGATTCTCGGCTGCCTCTCGCTTGTTCGTACCGTTCTTTCGACATTGGGAATGACGGATTACCGCGTTCGTGTTGGGTTGCGCGATCCGGATTCCAATAAATACACTGGCGACCCCGCAAATTGGGACAAGGCCGAGACCGCCTGCCGCGAGGCGGCAAAGACGCTCGATGTTCCCTTCACCGAGGAACCCGGCGAGGCAGCCTTCTACGGACCGAAGATCGACTTTGTGGTAAAAGATGTACTTGGTCGCGAGTGGCAGTTGGGTACGGTTCAGGTCGACTACAACCTTCCGATTCGTTTTGGCTTGAAGTATGTCGGCAGTGACGGCAAATCCCATGTGCCTGTCATGATCCACCGTGCGCCATTCGGTTCAATGGAGCGCTTCACCGGAGTTCTTATCGAGCATTTCGCGGGTAATTTTCCGCTCTGGTTGTCACCCGAGCAGGTGCGCGTGCTGCCGATCAATGACGACCCTGTCGTAATCGAGTATTGCGATGCCATTGTTGCCTCACTTCGTGGAGAAGGGGTTCGATGCGAGCGCGACACCTCGCCGGATAGCGTCAATGCGAAGATCGCCAAAGCCGAGCAGCAAAAGGTTCACACTATGTTCGTCGTCGGTAAGCGGGATGTAGAAGCTGGAAATGTGAGTTTGCGCGTTCACGGCAAAGGTAACTTGGGGGCAAAAAATAAAGACGAGGTGATGGCCGAAATCGTCTCAGCCATACGAACCCGCCAAGCCTAAATTCGCTCCGCTCTGGGCATCTCCAAAGAGTGCTCGGCTTGCTCTGTTGACTTCGGTTGTCAGGGATGAGTGCAGTGTTATTTTCTGGATACGAAGTCAGGTTGCCAAATGGGGATACAGCCTTTCCATTTCGGCAACCGAATGGGCGGCGGTCTCAAGTGCGATTGGCAAAAACTCCTCTTTTTGGCCGTGGGGCTGGGCGCACTCCATCCAAGACTTGAGTATCATTCCAAGTCGCAGCAGTCCTGCATTTGAGGCATAGCCGAAAATTTTGTGCAAATATTCATCGGTATCATCCAGCGATGACGAGCTCAGTTTTGTGAGGTCTTCTGGGAGAGCTTGCCGAATGCCGCGCCAGATATCGTGCTGTAGAACGGACATTTCTTTGTCGAGCATGGGACTAAAAAGTTCCACGCTTATTTCTGTGTCGACCAATAGAAACTCTAAGTATAGGGCGCTATCCACATACGCAAAATAACCATATTCCAAAACAAATATAGAGGGGATCGAACCCCAGTTGGAATCAAAGCGCGAGGGCACATTAGGGTGAATACCCAAGTGATGCCGATCGCATGAATCGCTACAAGTTTGGACATGAGTTCCGTTCGTAAATCGATATGAAAACGCCTTTGCGCCTTTCCGCATCCAATCAAAAAAATCTCATCGTGAGGTTGCCTTGGTTTTTGCTCCACTGAGCTCGACTGGTCATGAAAAATCGAGGCAAAGACCGGCAATGGCTTCGATGGTTGCCCACGTGCCCAGAGGTTGCCGTCTCCACGGGAGTTGGGATCTTGGGTCTTGGGATCTGGTTTATTGTCCGAAACCTGAAGAAGGGGCCACATTCGAGTACCCCCTGCGAACTGCAGGAATGTGATCTTCATCAAGCTCTCGAGGCGGAGAGGGCATCCAACCTAGCGAAGGGGGAATTCCTAGCCAATATGAGTCATGAAATCCGGACGCCCATGAATTCCGTGATCGGAATTTCCCATCTGCTGCTGGATACCGAACTTTCGGCATCGCAGCGCGACTACGTTGACAAGATTCTGACTTCCGGAACCGCGTTGCTGGGGGTTTTGAATGATATTCTCGACTACTCCAAGATCGAGGCGGGGGAACTGAAAATCGATCGGGTTCCATTTCAAATATCAGATGTTTTACGGAAATGTGACGCCCTCTTTTCCGTTCTCGCTGAAAGCAAAAATCTACAACTTCGTTTTGAGGTATCAGACTCGGTGCCGGAGACATTGGTTGGCGACCCATTGCGACTATTGCAGGTCCTCAATAACTTGATTGGAAACGCCCTGAAATTTACCGAACGCGGTACGATAGAAGTGATCGTCGAATGCCTCGAAGACATTGGCGATGATCACACGCTGCTAGTCCACGTTATTGACACCGGAATAGGGATGAGCGCATTCGATCAGGAAAGGATTTTCGCACCTTTCCAACAGGTTGTGAGATCCCCAATGGAACGGGCTGGGGGAACAGGGCTAGGGCTTAGCATAAGCAGGCAGTTGGTCGGTTTGATCGGTGGTGAGATGGGTTTGAAAAGTAAGCCCGGCCAAGGGAGCGAATTCTGGTTCACTACAAGGCTCGGAAAAAAGAAGGGGCACGCAGACGGAAATGCGGACGCGGTCGCAACAATGGAAGTGGATAAATTCTCGCGCCTAGGCCGCCTAGGCACACTAACTGAAGCGATCCGTGGGGCCAATATTCTCGTGGTCGATGACAATGCGATCAATCTCCTCGTGACGAGTGTTTATCTCCGTAAAATGGGTCTGGGAGTCACATTGGTTCGCCATAGCCAGGAGGCGATAGAAAAGACAAAGCGCATCCGTTTTGACGTGATCTTGATGGACCTTCATATGCCCGACATCGATGGGTTTGAAGCGACCTCGCGGATTCGCGATTATGAAGCGAAAACGTTTCCCAATAATGGCGAAGTCCCGATCATCGCGCTGTCGGCATCCGCGATGCCAGTGGATATGCAAAGGGCTTTTGCGGCAGGGATGAACGATCATGTGGAAAAACCGATCGACCCCTTTCATCTCGCAGGTGTTCTTGTGAAATGGATTCCTGTTAATGTGACGAAAGGAGTTCTCGAATGAGTGCTGACGGCCTGAACTCCTGCCGTCCCCAAAAGGCAAAAAAAGCCCCTCGGTATTTTCTCATCCCAACTTCACGCTTCGAGTTGGAATATTCGGTGAAGGCGGAGAAGCTCGATCACAGCTTGGACTTGGGGTTTCAGTCCCTTCAATACGACCTTGCCTGTGTCTTCTGGAAAACGGCGCAGAATGCTCAGAAGCGATCCGACTCCAGAACTGTCGATGAAATCAACATTGGTCATCTCGATTTCGGCATGGACCAAAGAGTCGTTCCAAAGAGCTCCGATCTGCTGCTTAAACTCGGGAGACCCGCTCGCATCGAGGCGCGGCCTGAGGATTTTGAGTCGTACGGTTCCCCCATCAGTGTTCGCATCAAAAAAAGTTTCCATAGGTTGATAACGTATATTCGGACCTGTGGTGAAAGCAAATGGCCCCCCCCTGAAATAGACTTAGGTGTTTCCCTGCCATGAAAACCGAAAATGATATTGTGGATTATCGAATGAGGCTCTCAACAGGCCGGGGCAGGATCATGGAGGGTTTTCGTTTGATGACAAAACTGACTTTGTGGAAGGGGGTCGTTCTTGTATCCTACGGGCTTAAGAGGATCATTGATATCGCGGCGGCATCAGTGGCTTTGACTCTGGGAAGTCCTCTTTTCGCGCTAACCGCCATCCTCATTAAATTTGAGGAT
>Ga0102914_1000094_pt1 | contig 12073 bp, 19 predicted proteins | sample Colrivmeta1561A3_FD_78198 | JGI IMG/M metagenome (GOLD analysis project Ga0102914, IMG submission 78198) | Estuarine microbial communities from the Columbia River estuary - metaG 1561A-3 | ecosystem: Environmental > Aquatic > Marine > Intertidal zone > Estuary | place: USA: Columbia River...
AGCCAGACCTTCTGGTCCATCCAGTTGTACTTCTTGTTGCGGTCATCAATACCAGCACCAGCTTTAAGGAATACGCCGACATCTGCACCAGTCAAGAGCTGGGCCTTGATCAAAATCTTGAAGGCCATCATGAGCTTGAATGTGACCTTGTCTCTTTCAAACAGGCCCCTGTTGATGTATCTGTACACTTTGCGTGTCATTGCAACAATAATGTTTTGAACACGGTCCTTGACGGCGGGTGCCTTGGGAGATCTGTCGATACCGTAGTCGAACAGTTCGAGGAACTGATATAGGGAGGTGTTGTACATCCAGTTGATTTGGATCATCTCTACGACACAGAAATAAAGTACGGAGCCACGTGCAGCAACGGGTCTGAACTGCTCGCGCTTCTCGCTAATTTCAATTGTCTTCTCGCGAGACTCCACAAGCTTCTCATTAACTTCCTGAGACTTGGTCTTGATTGTGCCGAGAACGTCAATCAGGTCGACGTCATCAAGCAGAGAGCCCTACGCGTTGGCAAGACGCTCAAGCAAGGAAGATTCGAGTTCTGAAAGGATCTTGGTGTTGCCAGTCACATCTTCCTGAAGTTGGGTCAGTTGTTCTTCGAGAGACTTCTGTTCTTTGGAGATCAGACGCGCAAGCAACTGTTACTCAAGACCACCTTGAGTGACAGTGAAGTCAATGATGGTTGTCTTTGCAGCCAGCTCGGGAGAGAAGTGAGGGTTGGCCATACGGGAGGTCATGTACAAACGGAATTTATCGTCGTAATCCATGTCAGTATCACTGATCTTGATGGTCTTGTTGCGGCCTTTGACGTTGACTTGCTTTTCGAGAAGTGGGTCGAGCATTGGGTCAACTTCGTTTTCAATTGACTCAATAAGGACGGGCCAGCCTTCCTGAAGGGGTAGCTTGAGAGCATCCTTGAGATTGGGGTGATTTAAGGTGAAGATACAGTCCTTTTAAATCAGTTCAGGTTCTCTCCTCTTAATCCAAGTGATAGCCTGGCCTTGAGGGTCAATCATTAGAGGGTATCTGGAAGACCTGGTAACCATGATACCATTTTGGACGGAAAGTTCATCTGCGGGGAGACCTTCCAGGTTCCATTCACCGATAGTGACGGCGTCGACAAGGAATTCGGTGATCTTGAAGTCCTCGAGGGCGGGAATTCCACGGGCAACAAGATCGTTCTGGAAATACTGTTCAGTCAACTAAGTTCTGAACTCAGCGTTGAAGGGACCGCAATAGCAGACGAAAGCGCAAGCTTTAGCGACGTTACCAACGAGGCGTTGCTTGGTGGCTTTGAATTCATTGGAACTGTTGATCCATCTGACTTTGTTATCAGCGAGAGAGTTAATTAGTTTGGTGGCTTGGTCCATCTTTCTCTTGGTCTTCTGGGCTTGCTCTTGCAGCGCGTTCTTTGATGCCATTTAGGCGTCGAACTTCTTGCGAAGACTTGCTTTCAAGGCATTGACTTCTTCAAGCTCTGCTGAAGCCGCTGCAAGTTTTGCCTCGGCTTCTCCCAACTGAATGGTACGCTGTTCGAGCATGAGAAGCTTGGGCTTCACGATCTTTGACTGCTTGTGATAGTCAGACATAGCTGCAGCCCAGGTGCAAAGACCTTCAAGGGCCTTAGAGGCATTAGCTGCGACCTTAGGAGTGAAAAGCTCTTGGCCATCCGGGGCTTTGACAGTAAGATAAGGCTCAAGTAGCTCAATTGTCTCCTCAGAGATAAAATCTTTCTCATTTGCAGAGAATTTCAAGAGCTTGTCGAGTAAGGGACCCAACAGTTGTTTTTGGGTCCACTGATCGTATGAGTCTTCCAGGAAGAGGGTCTCTTACTTTAACATCTTGTACATCTTGGTTCCAACGGGAATCATAGGCTCCTGGAAAAGGATGTTTACAGTATCGAAGATGAGACGGGTGGTGTCAGTAGCGTTACGGGTGCCTTTCAGCTCTGTAATATCTCCTGGCTTGATGCTTTGCACTGCGCTTTCAGCTTTCTTTAGGAAAGGCAGAGCTTGGGCGAGATCCTTTTCGGCACCCTGTCGTTCGACTCCAATAATCTGCTTTTATTCCATGCAAGCTTCTGTGACTTGTGCGACTTCTTTGGATTTGATATCGGCCTTTTTGTTTTCGACGTCAAGGTCCTTAAGCATCCTGTCGGTTGACTCTGATGCTTCCTTGAGCTTTGCGTCTTCTTTCTTTAGATCGATCTTGAGCTCTTCGATTTGTGCGGAGGCACCGGCGAGCTTTTCAAGTCCGTTGTTGATGTTTTGCTCGTCAATGTCAATGAGAGCGTACTTCTTTGCGTATTCATCTTTGTACATAGCGATAAAGGCAAGATAGGACTTGGGGGTGACGTAGACGTGTCTGCGCATCTGCTGGAAGTAGATCTCGCAAACTGTGGTGACCATGTTGTGCACCTTGCCCATGTGAACGATGAGTTCCTACTTGACAGCTTTGGAGTTGTCAATCTTGAAGTCGTTGAGGAACTTGTCAGACACAGAGATAAGCGCCTCCTCGGGCCAGGGGAGGAACCAGTCGATATTGCAAGCGGAGAAGATGCTAGGGAATTTCTGGGCACGCACTCTAAACTTCACACCGACTGGGGAGAAGCAAAGCACGGTGTGGAGGCAATCCTTCACACGGTTGATGAAGTAGACCCAGAGTTCTTAGGCTGAGGGATCTTCGCCTTTAACACCAGCTTCCTTCATGTAGACAGCCTTCTGTTGCAGGGGGATCAAGTCACGATCCTCTTTCTGATGCAGGCCGGGAATTTCACCGGTTGCGAGCATGGAGTTGAGAGCTTCCAGGAAAGTTTCCTTCTTGATTTCGGCATCAGTGAGAATGAAAGTTACGCTCTGTCCCATTGGGCCGGCCTTCTCGTAGAGGGCTTTGATGTCGTCCTTGAGTTGATTATCACCATACGACTTGTTTAGTGAAATCTGGAAGAAGAATTGCTGGCAAATGAACGATGCGAGCTTGGTGAGGGATTGTTTTCCTGAACCTCCGACACCGACCAGTAGGGCGTTGCCAGCGGGGGTATTGATGATACGTGTAACTTTGAGTAGGTGTTGCAGTGCGTCGTCGAAGATCACAAGGTTCATCTTCTTGGCAGGGAAAAGTTCGTTGTAGATATCTAGTTTTTTGTTTGCAATCTTGCGGATGTCATCAACAGAAGCGCATGCTTCGTAAACGAAGGGAGCCTTCTCAGCGAGTTCTCCGTATTCGTCCATTATATCTTCGCGTTGCCAATCAGCGAATAACATATTGGTCATGAGCTGCTCGTCATCAAAGCCGAGTGAGTCACGGAACTTCTCCTTGGTTACCTTGTTGAGCATGTCGTAGAAGGTCTTTTTGTCAGCCAAGTTGACTAACTTGTCGGAGAAAGTGCGCTCGCACTCATGGCGCCAAAGACCAATAAGGAAGAGCTGTGGAGTAACCTTTTCCTTAAGGCGGGTCACGTTCTGAATTACCTTGAATTCAGCCTGTTGGGCGACCTTGCAGATACCACCGAAAACACGGGCCAGTTCACGGATATTGAACAAGTAGTGGAACTTTGCGGGAGTAGGCAGCAGTTTCTTAGCTACGGCTTCCCAGAGAGCGATGGTGGCATCGATCAGGTGACCTCTCATAGTGATGATGTCCTACGTATACTTCTTTGGGTTGAAGATAACCTCAAGGATACGACCGTAGATGTTCTCAATAGACTTGTTGCTGGGGGGCGTGATGTTCAAAGAGAAGAACTGGCGTTTGAGACGGTTGGGGATATCATTGCGACCTCCTCCAGGGTGGTTCATGGCACCGAGGAATTGAAGGTTGCTGATGTTCTTGAACTGGCCACGTTCATCCTTAGACAGGAAGTAGAAACCCTTTTAGTCGATCAGTTGACGTGTAATTTCAAGGGTAATTTGATCTCCCCAGGCGTTGATGAAGGGCATGCTCATATCATCGATGAAGACTGTGAGATTTTTGTTTCCGATGGGAACGAATATACGGGCTTGTTTGCGTTCGACCTCTGACTCAATAGCTTCTTGGAAGTTGATTGGCTCGGTGGCGGACGAGAAATTGATACGCTTGAAAGACATTTCAACTGGGTTAAACTGTCTGGAGTACATAATAATAATGGAGGTCTTGGCTGTTCCTGAGCCGCCCACAAGTAGTGTGTTGCGGAGACCATTTTCCTTCCTGAGCTTGCTCTTTTCAATGGGCAGATTGCCAATAGACTTCATGATGAAATCAGTACGGGTGGAGTCCATAGTAGGGATCAGCAGCTGAGAGAAAAGGAGTCTGCGAGGAGCAGTCCAGGTGTCAGCCTGCCACATCTTCCATTGTCTGGTCTCTGGGTCCACGTAGTAGTCGAACATAGTCTCCTTGTCAAAGTTTTGTTTCTGGGCTGAAATAGCGGGCAGAGGAGCACCGATTTTTTCGAGGATTTCCTTGTGGAAGCGGATGCGTTCTTCTGTTTCAAAGAGACCACCGAAAGCCCAGGCAAAGGAAAACACAAAGTAGTTTTCAAATTCTTTCTTGTTCAGGGTCTCTTGCTTAAGCAAGTGGGGTAGCAGAACTGCCTGAATTAGGGAGAGCATTTGAGTGACACGGATAATTGCGGGGGCAACCATGACGTAGTTAAAGCGTTTTTACAGATCAATAATCAGGTTGGGCTTCTCGAAGTACTTAACAAGGAACTGTTCCATCCATTCCGCCTCGTCGGGGCTGCAGTAAGTCTTTTCTTGCTGTCTGTCCCTGGAGAAGGTTTGGAAGAGAGGTTGCCAGTCCAAATCAGTTGGAGATACGTAGATGATACCGCAGCGTGATACAGTAGCTGGTGAGGCGTTATCGAGGTTCTCAACTTCGAAAGTCATCTTGCACTTGTCTGACATAGGAATGCGCTCAGCGTTAGCGAGAGTCAGGATCTTGTTGTCATCAAGCACGGTGTTAAGGTTTTCGATCCAAATAGCGTCGACGGGGCCATCGCAGCAAATCCAAGAAATCTTCTTGTTTGATTTTGCATTGCAGACCTTCCAGATTTGGGAGTAGACTCCGGGCATCCATTCTTGTGCAGGAGTCATATTGCCGTACATTTGAGGACCAGTAATGGCCTTGGGGTTCATCTTTGTGATTTAAATCTTGTCGTGGTTGGCGGTGTTACCAAGTGCTTCAGTAAGCACATTCATAATGGTTGTCTTACCGCAGCCTGCAGCACCGACAAGCATGAAGCCGTGACGTACGAGTGATGTTTCGTAGAGCTGGATGATTTTGATGTTCCAGGCCTTGACATCTTTGAGGTTAAATCTGTTACAAAGAATTTTGACCTCATCTTCAACAATTTTGTAGGTCTTTGTTGGGATGTTGGTTTGCTTGGGGAAAATGTCTCTAATAAGAGAAGCGAACAAAGGTTGGTCCTGAGCGACGAACTTGGAGAGGTTCATGTCTCTGAGGGTACGGGCCATAATCATCTCTTCGTCAGTGCCAGCAACTTCAGCTCTCTTGGCGTTACCAGCGGTACGGAGTACGGAGAGAATGTTTCTTAGACCGAAGTCATAATGGCGCTACTTGGAAAGTTGCTCTTCGCAAAGCTTGTAAAGCACGTTGAACTTCTTGGATAAGGGTTGGTAAGTGCTGTAGCCGACAGAGGCTAGCTTGACCATCATAATGACGGGACGGGATGGCACCATCATTGTTACACCACGGAAAAGCACCTTTAGGTTTTCTGGCAGTTCTTGACGACCAGCGTAACCAGGATTCATGGTAATGAAGTAGGCGCATGAAGCAACAAGTCTGATGGGTGTTTCAGTGTTGGGGAACATGAAGTGCTTTGCCTTTTGCTTCTTTGCGTCAGTGATTGACTACACCTGGGCGGCGACGACGGAAAGAGTGGCCAGAGAGATACGGTTGAACTCGTCGAAGCAGCCCCAAAGACCGGACTAGCAAACACCTTTGAAGATCTTAGCCATGTCTCTGTACTTATGCTCATCTGAGCAGTTGGTGACGACGACGAAAATACCGAGGGTACGTCCGAGATCCTTCACAGTTTCGGTCTTGCCAGTTCCGGCGGGGCCTGCTGGGGCACCACCGTACATCATTCCGAGCGCCTGAGCTAGAGTGACGTAGCAGCGATCGGTGAGAGGCGTAATGCAAAGTCGCTCTTTAGCTCCGAGGAACTCGTACTGGTAGATGAACTCGACATCAGTGACTGAAATTCCAACTGTTGCCTCTTCGTGCTTCCAATAGCAACGTGTGCACTTGAGCCAGTCGAAGTCGTTAGCGTCTTTGATCTTGCTGGCCTTGACGAGGTCAGTAATTTCTTAGAACTTGTCACGTTGGTAGACGTGTATGGTAACCATAGTTTCGATCTTGATTCTGATCAGTGATGTTTTGATGTCTTCGAGACACATGGCGGTAAGGTCGTTCATAATTTGGTTGATTTCCTTCTTTTTGCGTTCAAGTTCCTGACTCTTTTCCTGAAGACGGGGTTTATCCAAAGCCTCTTAAAGTCTCATGGTCCAGATGAACTGGATGCCGAGAAGTGCGACTTGTGAGGGGTACTCGTCGGTGAATTCTCGAAGAGTCTTGTTCTAGCAGTCTTAGTAGCCAGCCTGGCAGATGTTCTTCATGGTGCGCTGCATTTCTTTTTCGACTTTGAGGAGCCAGTCTTCGATGTTTCCTTCGGCTTTGACACCTTCAACAAGCATAATGTCTTCCTCAGATCCTCCAAGGGAACCATGGATAGAGATAATAAGTTTACGGTCAATTTCATCGAATGTAACTCTGTTGATTTGATCGAACAACTTTTCGAAGTCATCTTGGACGGCGTTGGGATCTGAACCGACGGAGAGAATCTTTAGTAGATCTGCATTTGAACAGAAATAGAAGCGAGGGAAGATAGCTCTCTTGTCTTCGAGGTAGTGCTCGAGCTTCTTCTGGCACTGCTCAAGACCCTCCTTAAGGCCCGCGAGGGATGACTTAAGGATGTCGTTTTGACAGCACTGCACGACGATCTTCTGTTCGTGTGCACGTTCCATGATCTTGAGCCATTACTTGTCAATTTGCTTGAACTTCTTGGACTCGGTGGGCATGGCCTTGGCAATATCACCAGCAGAGAACACAGACACAAGGTTGATCCAAAGCATCTGCACCTTCAGCCACTTGTCAATAATGTCAGAGACATCAGACAGCAGTGAGATCTTTTCCAGCACTTCAGTCCTGAAGGGGGTCACATACCTCATGGCGTTCATCTAGTTGAGATTGTTAAGGTGCTCTTCTAGCTTCTCCTAAACTTCAGTGATGTTTCCAGAGAGATAGCAGGGGGCCTCGATGTTTTTGAAGGGTTTGATTTCAAGTTCCATCTGTTCCCAGGTCTTGCCAATGTCGTCTCTCAACTGGGTCTCCAATTTGAGTTGTTTGTCTGCGGAGTCGGAGATGTCTTCAATATCTTCGCGCTTATCTAAAAGCTTGATAGCGAGCAGGTCTCTCAGGCAGAAGGTCTCCTTGTTGTAAGGAATTTCAGCCTTGAACAAATCGCAAATTTCGAGCCAGTGACGCTCCATGATAGATGGCTTAGCAAGGCCAGCCACAAGAGGAAGCACCTCAGTCATCTCGTCGATTTCGGTCTTTAGTTCTTTGTATGCTTACCAAGACTTTAGGGAGCCGGGAAGACGCGCGCAGTCACGAGCGTAAATTTCCGTGGCTTCGACCATCTTGTCAATTTCCTGGGTGATTTCTGTCCAAGGAACATCTTTCCACTTGCTGATAGTGTCTTTAACCTTGCTGTACAAGATGTAGAGCTTGTCGAGCAACTCGATTTCAGTCTCGGTTTTCTTGAGTTCGGGGTACGAGGTGTGGGGCAGACCGAACAGGGTCTCTCCTGAGAAGTAGCTGTCGAACTTGCGTTTGTGGACTGAGAACTCCTCCTTAAATTTGCGGAGGCGCTCGAGGGCGTCTCTTGGTTCGAGACCGGGAACCATGGGGCCAGCGGTGTCGAAGTCGTGTCTGAAGACCTTGACGTCGATGCCAAGTTGCTTGATGCCCTGACAGAGGCTGAGCTTGAAGGCTGCCTGGTCACCCTGCAGTTCATTTCTGACTGTGATAGACTTCACAACGAGTTGGTCCCAGATTTTGTTCATGTTTTCCTTCTGGTAGATTTCCTCTTTGTCCATGGAGTCACTGAAGTAAATTTCAACCAAGTTGTACATCTCGTTGATGGGCTTGAATTGAAGACTGATATCGGACTGCTTCTTGCGGATTTCCTCGAGAGAGAACATAACAGAGCCCAGGGAGTCAATGTCTTTGACTGGCTTGTCGATCTTGATGCGGATTTGCTTTATCTCGTCGGACAGCTACTCCAGCAGGTTTTTGGCCTTCTTGTGCAGTTCTCTGGAGAAGGTGTCTTTCCAGGAATTTATGTACGTTTTGAGTGAGGTCTTCACGTTGTCAGTCTTGAGCGAGAGAGCACCAATCTGGTGGTTCTGCTAGATAATGTTTACGTTGGTAATGTGTCCGTCAAATTCCTGCAGTTTAGTCTCAAAGTCCTCGAGTTGGGGATCTTTCTTGCTGAAGTTCTTCAAGTCGTCCTCGGATTTGCGTTTCCATAGCCACGAGTATTTGCCGAACGAGTTCAGGAACTTGTTGACGTTGTTTTTGGTGCCCTGGATAGAACCGGTTAGGAGTAGGATAACCTTTACGATTTCCTTGTCCTTAGCGATCCAGTCGTAGAAAGGCTCACGTTCGTCTTCGGGCTGGTCCTTCTGGTTCCAGTTCTGGACTTGCTTAGTGCTCTTCAAAACGTGGGAAGCAGCTCTGTTGATGGCGGACTGCACATCTTCGAGGCTTGGCTTGAGTGTGCACTCACCAGTGCCGTCAAGGTTGAGATGCACGTCGACTTCAAAGAAGGGCTTCAGAACCTGTTTGGGGGCGTTTCTGCGACCGCAGATTCTCTCCTTCATCTGGTTAAGAGAGTACTTGGTTGCGTGTAGTAAGGCCTAGTACATGCTCCAGTTGTAGTACTTGGAAAGCTTTTGGATTTCTTCGGCAGAGATGGGTTCGACATGTTGGTCAAGTTGGTAGGAGCAAATTGTCTGAATCAGATCTTCAACAGCGCCTTCGACTTCGTAGTTCTTGGACTTGAGCTTCTTGCTTTCGTTGTCGATCCACTCTTCCTGCATCTTAACGAAGTCGTCGAGGGTGTAGGTGTTCGCTTCTTGGGGAAGGTTGACCAACACGGTCTTGGACAGGGCCTTCAGATTGTTTTCAATACGGTTCTCCATGATGTCGTTGATGTTGATGATTAACTGCTCGAGTTTAGCGAGGCCTTGGTGCACATGGTGGAGGTAGCCGTCGATGTTCATGCTGGTCCAGGTAAGGGTGACCATGCCTGGGCGTAGCTTGTATTCGAGGTCTTCAAGGTGGGGTACCAAGAGGGACTTGGTGTTGGGTCTGATCTTGTTGACGATACGGTCGTACTCCTTTAAGACAAACTGGAGTTCATTGTTGTAGGACTTGAACTTGTCTTCTTGCAGCAAAACAATCTTAGCGGCCTCTGGGATTTCAATGCCAATTCGGGACAGGCACTTGGTTTCCCTTATGAGAGTCAGGATTTCACTGTCAAAGTTCACGTAGAGCTTGTTGTTGTCGGGGTGGCGGATGATTAGGGTAGCCTGCAGACCAACTTTGGCCTTCTCGACCTCATTAACCCACTTGGTTCTCCAAAGGGATTCGAAGGCGATCAAGGTGTAGCCGATCTTGTTGTAGTTCTTCATCTGCTTTTTGTGTTCCTTGTCTTTTATTAGGGTCTGGGGGAACTGCTCCATAGGAGAGCAGCAACGGAACAGCAGGTGGCGCGACCAGGTGATAGAGCCTGACACAGTTGGAAGATTGCGTACCAGCGGTGGGTTGACTTTCTGCTTACCGTACTGCTCCTCAATCTGACCAATCTCGGTGGAGTACTGTTGGAAAAGCAATTTGTACTTGGCCTCCAGGTTTTTCTGTAGGTTGTCGCGGTGCAGGATGGACTTGAACTTTCTCAGCAGCTTGAGCGAGTCTTCGATGCTTGTGATATTTTGGAAGTTAGCGTCGATGTAATCTTGCAGATGGGTCTCGACAGTGCTGACGTCGGTCTTGAACTCAACGAAGTCACGGTCGAAGATGTTGTTCATGAAGTCAAGCAGTTTGTGCGACTTCTTTTTTAGTTGCCCGGAGGTGGCCTCGAAGGAGGCGACGATGGGCTAGATATTCTCAAGGTTGTGCTTCTCAAGGGTCTTGAACTGCTTGATAGTTCCGAACAACTCGATCAACTTGCCAACACGGCGCGAGAACAAGTCGAATTTGCCAAAGATTTGTGTGGGGTTAAAGTCAAACTGCTTGGCCTTCGGCATGTTCTGAAGGCGCTCCTTTGTGAATTCGTACTACTTGATGTAAGCCTCGTGCAGATCAAGGCAGGTCTGGAGCATAGGGATCAGTTCTTCTGGGGGGTAGGTAGCTGAATCCCATAGGATTGAGTCATCGATGATTGCTGGCTTCTTTCCGGCCGTTTGAGCGTTTAAGGATCCAAGAGTAGCCTGGCCAAGCTTGATACGGCGGAAGTTGATGATCTGGTACTTGCAGTTGGCGATCATCTGGTTGGTGATTTTGATAAACAGGCCAGTCATGCGCTCGTTGGTATTGTAGTAGCGCGCAATAGTGTGAATCATCTTGATGGAGTTCATAAGGGCGGGCAGGGTCTCTTGAATGCTCTCGGGAGTGCCTTCATAGAGGGGCTCAATGAATTTCTCAAGTGTTTGGAGGTACTTGACGTTGTCTTTAGCTTCATTGAGGGCTTCAGTGACGCGGAGCTCGATGCTTCTCCACTTGCTGGTGGCAAGGTAAATTTTGTCGCGAGGTTTGCCGATGTTGTCGTTGCTCGGCTGGGAAGCGGCGGTCAACACGTCGAACACAGTGCGGCAATTCTTGGAGCGCAGCTGTTCAGAAACTTGGGTCAGCTTTCGCATCCTCTGCTTCCAGTACTCAAGCTCTTGGCGGGGGCCAGCTTCTTTGTCTTCCTTCTTCTCGGCGTCGGCTTCTTCAAGAGTCTGCTCGATTTTTTCGGACCACTCGTTGAAGATTTTTTCGAAGTCGGTGAGCATGGTGGCGTCGGGCTGCTTACCGAGGTGAAGCACGCCATGGGCGGCGGGCGAGTGATTGGAGGGGTAGGGCTCAAGGACAATGTTGGATTGGAGCGATCTCAGCGCCTCCTACACGTCTTTAGAAAACTTGTCAAAGGTCTGGATGTACTCTTTCTTCTGGTCTTGCTCACAAACTCCCCAGTCAGCGGGTTCGAGTTTTTCAACGAGGGGCTTGTAGACGTTGTTGACGATGGTGTTGAGAGTAGTGATGGTCTAGTCACTGATCTCTCCAAAGAGCACCTCGTTGTCGTTTTGTCCTTGGCTGTTGATTGCCTTGCCGGGAGGGGTGCATCTCACGAAGTAGATACCTTTGCCACGTAGTTTCTCCTTTTCACCTGAAAAAAATGACGGTTAGCGAAATTGAAATTGAGAGCGTTTCTGATTTGCCGCCCATATTTGAATTAAACTTACCGTCAGAGAGCACGAATATTGGTTTGTGGGCTCCTTTTAAGTCCTCAACCTCACCGTTTTCGTTGATGGTGTAGGGCATCTGGTAGTAGACGAAAAGATGTGCGGGGCCAGTGCCCTTCATCCATGCTTCGAAGATGGGCTTGTACTGGTCCGTGAATAGTCCCTAAAATGCACAAGGGTGAGCGTTATCATTTTTGGGCTTGGGCCGTGAGCAGCGAGGGCAGTGTCACGGGTTGTCTGGTACTTACAAGTGATTCGGACTCATGCGCTTGGAACGCATCATTAATCAGCGATTGCATGTGCTTCGCTCTAGGGGTCATTGCCATATTCAAACTTGTGGTTTTTGTAAAAGGCTTTGATTCTAATTTATAATTATAATTTAAGAACTACACTCGCTCTTTTAAAGCCCCCTTTCGAGCCTCAAATTCTAATTGGCTGCCAATACCTTAATTTATTAACAACTAAACCTTAGACATCACTCTAGGGGTTTTGGGGTTTTGGGG
>Ga0102914_1000098_pt1 | contig 11977 bp, 11 predicted proteins | sample Colrivmeta1561A3_FD_78198 | JGI IMG/M metagenome (GOLD analysis project Ga0102914, IMG submission 78198) | Estuarine microbial communities from the Columbia River estuary - metaG 1561A-3 | ecosystem: Environmental > Aquatic > Marine > Intertidal zone > Estuary | place: USA: Columbia River...
TTCTGATCCTTCTGATCCTTCTGATCCTTCTGATCCTTCTGATCCTTCTGATCCTTCTGATCCTTCTGATCCTTCTGATCCTTCTGATCCTTCTGATCCTTCTGATCCTTCTGATCTTTTTTGTCTTGTTTCTCCTGTTTTTCGAGATCCTTCAGAAGCTTTTCGACGATATCGCGGTTATCTTTGGGCAAATTGTTTCCAGGATTCAGCTTCAGCGCTTCGGAGTAATGCTCCATGGCACTTTTCCACGCCGTCTTCTTCGCCTCGTTTTCCTGGGCGGCTTCACCAGTTCGGACAAGCGAGTTGGCAAGGTTGTAGGAGGCTTCCTCTCGGAGCTTTTTGTCTTCAGAAAGCAAAGCTTTGGTGAAGTAAGAGATAGCTTGGTCAAATTTTCCCGACTTGTAAGCGGCCGCGCCGGCATTGAATTGCAATGGGCGCGAATCCGGTTCGGTTTGGAGCCCTTTTTCAAATGCGGCTACTGCCTGCTCGTATTGCCCCGCCTTGTATTCTTGAATCCCATTGGTGTCAGCGTGGCTCATGGGAGCGGTAGTTATAAGCGAGGCGAGCATCGCCAAAACCAGCGGAACCTTCCGGCGTCGATCACCCGGAAGAACGGAGAGCATTAGACAAAAAACTGCAAAACCAAGTGGCCATTGGTAGCGCTCAACAGGCTGGCGGGAAGTGAAGACCCCATTCTCTGTGAGCTCCATTGGTTCTATGCCTTTTTGGAATATCTCTTTGGCCGCATCGGGACCAATGTTCACAAAAAATCCTCCTGTAGCTTGAGCGATTTCATTCAAGCGAGCGGTATCCAGCTTCGAATTCACAGGCTTTCCAGAAGCATCGCGCACGAAATCCTGCCTTCCATCCTGAGTTCGCACAGGAATAAGGGATCCAGCCGCCGAACCGATCCCAACAGTGAAAATCCGAATCCCTTCGGATGTGGCCTGCTTGGCAGCAGCGATTCCATCAGCATCCAACTCCTCGCCATCGGTTAAAATCACCAACGCCCTCGTCTGCCCCTCCGCCTTCCCAAAGGCCTCCCTTGCTGTAGCAATGGCGGCGGCCATGTTTGTGCCACCCATCGGAATCACACTTGTATCCATCTCATCCAGCGCATTGGTCACGGCTGCGTAATCCAAAGTGAGCGGAGCCTGTAAAAAAGCAGATCCCGCAAAAGCAATGAGTCCCACGCGATCCCCCTTAAGAAATCGCAGGAGATCTTGGCTAAAAAGCTTAGCGCGCGTAAGACGGTCTGGCGCAACATCTGTGGCCAGCATGCTTTTCGAGGTATCCAACGCGATCACGACATCACGGCCCTTTTGCTTGGTTTCCTTTTCAATAAAACCATAGCGCGGTTGGGCAAGAGCGAGAATCACGCCCGCAAGCGCCAACAAAAGCAAAAGGGCTCTCAGAACTCGACGCGGCACACTCACCGATCCGGCAAGCTGACTACTCAAACGAGGGGCCACGATCTTAGCCATGAGCGCGCGACTGCGGTGGTGTGCCCACACATAAAGGCCCGCTAGTGCTGGTAGCAACGCAAGGCACCATAACCATTGAGGATTACCGAATGTCAGGGCAGTCGTCTCCATAGCGTTTGAGAAAGCAGCATTTCAAGAAGGAGGCATCCGAGGCCTGGAATGAGAAACCAGTGATAGAGATCGCGATACTGTGCCGTTTTTTCGACTTCGATCTTGGACTTCTCCAGTTTGTCGATCTCGCCAAAAATGGTTTTCAAAGATTCGGTATCCGTGGCACGAAAAAATTTCCCATTGGTGATAGTTGCGATTTCTTGGAGAGCCTTTTCGTCAAACTTCACAAGCACATTGCGATAAACTGTTCGCCCAAATGCATTGGTCATCGGAAACGGAGCCTCCCCTTCGGTGCCAGCACCGATCGTATAAATACGGATCCCCAGAGTTTTAGCAGCCTCGGCAGCCGTGAGCGGCATGACTTTTCCGGCATTGTTGTCACCATCAGTGAGAAGAACGATGAGCTTCGTTTTGGCTTCCTTGTCCTTCAGTCGATTGGAGGCAGAAGCAATAGCGGAACCCACGGCAGTTCCATCTTCAACAAGACCGATCCGAAGCCGATCGAGATTCTGGATTAACCAATCGTGATCGAGTGTGAGTGGGCTCACTAAATAGGGCCGACCCGCAAATGCAACTATGCCGATGCGGTCATTCGGACGCTCACGAATAAATTGCTCGGTCACCCGCTTGACGGCCTCGATACGGTTCGCCCGAGTGTTTCCTATCGTAAAATCCTCAGCGAGCATCGATCGGGAAACGTCCATAGCGAGCATGATATCGACGCCGGTCGCCTGCACCCGGGTCACGACTCGGCCGAGTTGAGGGCGGGCAAGCGCAATAACAAAGAGAGCGAGGCTGAAATAAATAAGCCCCGCCAGAATCGCCCCAGCTCTAGATCGGCGGCGTTGACCGATCCGGGAAAGCGTGGACGTGGTGGAAAACAAGATCCCAGCCGTGCCTCCAAACTTACCCTTGAAATAAGCCAGTATGGGCAGCACCAAAAGCAGGCAAAGCAGCCAGGGATTGGCAAAAGAAAGGTCTCTCATTTTCTCCCTGTTCCTGTCTTCCCTAGACTCGACGCAACCTCACCACGGACAAAACGCACCGCTGTTTCGAGCAGATCGAGCATTTCGGATTCGCCTGCCTCCGCGCGAGCATACTTGAGCAAGTCGGTCCTCTCAAGCAGCACAGCCAAGCCAGCCTTTTCATTGTCTGTGAAAAGGGCGTGGTCTGCGATCGACTGCAGAAACTCAATAGAAGTCTGACGTGTGGCGGAGAGATCATGCTCGGCCTGAATGTAGCTTCGAACGTCATTGGATACTTCAACTCCAAAGCTGTAGGGATCTGTTCCATTCATCCGATCGCGAAGGGCATTTAAGGCCACAATAGCCCGCTCACGGTTCGTGAGGATTCGGCTTCGAGGCCTAAATAAAATCTTCGCCAAATAAATACAGCCGGCGAAAACCAACAAAAACGCCAAAGCCCCAGAGATCGTCATCCATAAGGGGTAGGGCCAGAACCAAACTGGACCAACGATGTCATGAATCGGAATGGGAGTGGGTTCAGGAGGGTTCATGCTGCCATGCGGCGCTCCCGTTGCACAAAGAATGCCCGAATCGCAATCAGGTAATCATCCGTTGTGGATAGTGGCACGATGTCAATACGACGACTGCGAAAAAGAGATTCTAGGTGAATGCGTCGATCCTCATTGGCAGTCAACAAGCCACGCCTTACCGCCCTGCTAGACGTATTGATATCGATCTGCTCCCCTGTTTCGGCATCCTCCAATGTGATGATGCCGACATCCGGCATGTCGCTCTCTCCCGGATCGCTCACAGGCATCGCGACAAGATCATGGCGGCGACTGGTCACATTGAGGGCCTTTGAAAAATCTGGCGCAAGAAAGTCAGAGATCATGAAAACCACAGCCCTCCGACTGATAACCCGGTTCATATACTCCAAGGCAATGGTGAGATTCGTTCCCTTTCCTTTGGGCTCAAAGTATAGCATTTCGCGAATCAGCCTCAGCGAATGAAGGCGACCTTTTTTCGGAGGAATAAAAAGCTCCACCTCATCCGAGAAGAGCAACAGGCCGACCTTGTCATTGTTGTTGATCGCACTGAAGGCCAGCAATGAAGCCACTTCGGCGGCAAGTTCCCGCTTGCTCAATTCCACGCTGCCAAAAATACCCGATGCACTCACATCCACCAAGAGCATCACGGTCATCTCCCGCTCTTCGGTGAACTTTTTGATATAGGGCGCATTCATGCGCGCAGTAACATTCCAGTCGATGGCCCTGATTTCATCCCCAGGCGCATATTCCCGCACCTCCTCAAAGTTCATCCCGCGACCCTTGAAAACGCTGTGATACTGACCAGCAAAGCTGGAGTTGACCAACCTGCGTGTACGCAGCTCAATGCGACGGATTTTTTTGAGAATCTCCTTGGGATCGCGAGTCATGAATAGGCTAAATGAGCTTGGCAGCGAAAAAAGCGGCCCGTTGATTAGGGCACAGGAACACCTGCAAAAATCTTCTCGATCACCATTTCTGTTGTCACCGCTTCCGCTTCCGCCTCGTAACTCACGCCAATGCGGTGCCGCAACACATCCATGCCAACACTCTTGACATCCTGAGGCGTCACATACCCACGCCCGGCGATGAAGGCATTGGCCTTCGCCGCCAGCGTGAGAAAAATAGTCGCTCTCGGGGATGCCCCATATCGAATCAGACCATCCAGTTTCAAATTGCAGGAAGCGGGATCTCGAGTCGCCCAGACGACGCTAACGATGTAATCCTTCACGCGATCATCGACATAAATGTCGTTCACCACCCCACGCGCGCGAATGATGTCCTCCGGTCCCACAACGGCGTCCACATGGAGCTTTGGCGAGGACGTCGCCATGGCATCCAAGATCGAACGCTCCTCCTCGCGAGTCGGATATCCCACATGCACCTTAAGCATAAAGCGGTCGAGCTGGGCTTCGGGGAGTTGATACGTGCCTTCTTGCTCGATGGGATTCTGCGTGGCCAAAACAAGAAAAGGGTCCGGCAGCGGAAACGTCTCTTCTCCGATCGTGACCTGACGCTCCTGCATCGCCTCCAGTAACGCGCTCTGCACTTTTGCCGGAGCGCGGTTGATCTCATCAGCCAAAATGAGGTTGGAAAAAATCGGCCCTAGCTTTGTTGTGAAAACGCTCTCCCTAGGGTTGTAGATCATCGTTCCCACGAGATCAGCCGGCAACAGATCCGGTGTGAATTGAAGTCGCTGAAACCCCGTTCGAATCGAGTTTGCAAGCGTTCGCACCGTAAGCGTCTTGGCCAACCCTGGCACGCCCTCAAGGAGCACATGCCCATTTGAAAGCAAACCGATCAAGAGACGATGAACGAGGATTTTCTGTCCCACTACCACTCGACCGACCTCGTTCACCAAGGGTTCAACCCAATGCCTGTTTTCTTGAACATGTCGTGTGAGTTCGGATGTGTTGATGCTCATATATACTGGGTGATTTTTTGGGATGTATTATTTAAAATATCAAGAAAAGCGGATTCTTTAAGACAGAATGGAGAATTTTTCGTTCAAGAAAACCTTAAACGATTAAGAATAGTCCCGAGCTGACTCCCTCGCCGCCCCTTAGTGAGAATCCCATCTTAACGCGAACGACTACTCTTTAACCAAATAGGGCCCGACATCAAATGTGTCTCCAACATTGGTGGACTCGAATCGCTTTTGATCATTCAGCCAAACCGTAAAGGTTTTTTTGGAACCATCTTTTAAGAGGACCTCGACGGTGATGATGTATTCCCCATCGACATTATCCGTCCGCACAGCCCCATCGCGATTAAGGGTGATCTGCCTCTCGGTCTGAGCGAGAGGCTTAAACTCTTTTGAAACCACAGTGCCCGTCATTTTGGCATCAACAATGGGTTTGCCAGTTTGCCAAATCGCAAAAACAATAAACGCAAAAGCGCCCACCCCAATCAAGATCGACTTCACCCACGTGGAAATGGGAATTTGCACCTTAATGACTCGCTTGGTTTTGTCTTTCATAGGTAAATCCTAGCACATCTCACGAATGGGGATGAAAGGAATTATTGGAAACCACGCGAGAACGTGGATTAAAAGTCAAAACCCGCTTGGTTGAATCCACTCCAACTCCACGGAACCGGGTCTGAGATAGAGAAATATTCCCTCGAGAGCGATTTGATCGCCCTCGCGAAAAGCGATTACCGCTTTCTTCTGCGATGAAGAGTCTTTGGAGGAAGAATCTCTTGAAGCAGATTCATTTTTTTCAGGAGCCTTTGAGGTTTGCTCCACATAAATTTCGGATCCATGTTTTTGAAATTGAAATAAAGAATCTGTCGGCAGTCCCCTAAGCCTTTTTGATGAGGCAATATCCGAAATTAGTGTCACATTTCGTTTACCCGCCCCCTCCATCTCCAATATCAAATCCCGACGATCCACCCCCTTGACGAGGGCTTTCTTCAGTATCCCAGTCACTGTGATTTTTCGATTCTTCAGCCTAGCTGAAGCGAGCGTCGGAAAGTCATTGCAAATTCTGGCTAGCTCAGCCGATGGGATCGAACTCTGTCGCAAACAATTCTCCGCATTTTCCAGCGGAGTAGGAGGAACCTTCTTATAGTTTTTCCATCCCCAAAAACCAAGCACGGCGAGGAGTGCGATGATGAAAATATTTTTCATTAATGAAACGACTGGGAGTGGATACTGAGATCCGCTCACACAAAGCACAATCTCAAACTAATGCACTCACGGGTCACATCGAACTCATCGGTGCCGTTTGTCACTTCATGCATAAAAAAACATTTCACTTTGGAAATGCTTTTACCCTGGAGAAGCAAATGCTAGAAGTGTTCGCATGATTGCATTGCTGGCATTGGAAGATGGTCGAGTATTTCGAGGCGAGTCCTTCGGGGCCAAGGGTACTTCGACTGGGGAAATTTGCTTTAATACGTCCATGAGCGGTTATCAGGAAATCCTGACAGATCCGTCCTACCGGGGGCAAATCGTCGCTATGACCTACCCTGAGATCGGCAACTATGGCGTGAACGGATTGGATGTGGAGAGCGACATTCCACAAGTTCGAGGGTTCGTGATTGAGGAATTGAGCCCCGTTATTAGCAGTTGGCGCGCGGACTGCGGTTTGCATGAATACCTCGAGAAACATGGGATTCCTGGCATCCAAGGCATCGATACCCGAGCCTTAACGCGGCACTTGCGGACACGAGGAGCCATGAAGGCCTGCATTACCACAGAGATCACAGATGAGGCATTGGCGGTCGAAAAAGCCAAATCCGCCAGCTACGATGGGATTGATTTCGTGAAAGAAGTGAGCACCCAAGCCAACTACGAGTGGGACAACCAAAACTCCCTCAGCAAAGATTGGGTCCTGCGATCAGGAGCGGACTCCACTCAAGACACGGACGAAAAGGGCAATACCTTCGAGCCACTTCCTCCCGTGACTCACACGCTCGCTGCACTGGATTTCGGGATGAAAAAAAACATCCTCCGCTACCTTCGGAGAAAAGGTTTTCAAGTCACGGTCCTTCCTGCCACATCGAGCCCCGCAGACATTCTTGCCCTCGGCACGGATGGGGTCTTTCTATCCAATGGACCAGGAGATCCCGAAGCCCTCGACTACGCTTGCGATACCGTGCGCGCCTTGATTGGAAAAAAGCCGATTTTTGGTATCTGCCTAGGACATCAGATTCTTGCCCGCGCACTGGGTGGGAAAACATTCAAACTCAAGTTCGGCCACCGCGGAGCCAATCAGCCTGTGAAAGACCTTCGCTCGGGAAAAATCGCGATCACGTCCCAGAACCATGGCTTCGCGGTCGATCCCTCGACGCTTCCTTCCGACGTCGAAGTCACTCACACCAATCTCAATGATGGCACCGTCGCGGGCCTTCGACACAAGACACACAGCGCCTTCAGCGTTCAATACCATCCGGAAGCCAGCCCCGGCCCCCACGATGCGGATTACTTCTTTGCCGAGTTTGCCAAAGAGGTCGCAGCGGCCAAAGCCGTAAACTAGAGATCACCAAATGGCCAAGCTCAAGATCTACCTACCATCAGGCAAAGAAATCATCCACGACCTTCCGGAGCAGACCACCACCATAGGTCGGCTAGCGGAAAATGCACTGCAGATCGAGGACGATTCCGTGAGCAGTTCCCATGCTGAGGTATTTGCCGAGGATGACCGCTTTTTTGTGCGTGACCTAGGATCAACCAATGGCACCTTCCTAAACGGAGAAAAAATCGAAAAATCCCTTCTTCATGAAGGTGACGAATTACGCTTCGGCTCGGTGCTCACCCGTTTCGGCGTATCCGAAGTGCCGACAGAAAACCTCCCTGACGCCCCCGCAAATCTCCCCACCGAAGCAACCACAGAGAGCCACCGACCGGATAACTTCGTGAGTTCCTCTCCGATCAAACGGGAGACAAATCAAAACGGCTCAGGAAAGGCCGTCCTCCTCATCGCTGCTCTTGTTGGCGCCTTGGCTTTCGCCGGTGCCGTTTACAAAATTCTAGAAATTTCTAAAATTCTAGAAAACCAATAACCAGCCCACGCCCGAGGCTGAAAACCGCAGTTTTCTCAAAGCATGGAAGAAATCACACACAATGAACTGTTGGCTATTCGCCGACAAAAACTCAATGCCATCCGCGAGGCCAACATCGATCCGTATGGCGCTCGCTTTGAGACCACTGGGACGCCAGGCCTCATCCGGGCCGAGTTTGCTGAGGGGCTTAAAGTTCGCACAGCCGGACGCATCACGGCCCATCGCAATATGGGCAAAAGCCACTTCATCGACCTCTCGGATATATCCGGACGCATCCAAATTTACATCAACTCGAAGGAAATCGGGGCCGAATCCGCCGCCATTTTCGACCACCTCGACATCGGCGACTTCATCGGTGTGGACGGCGAGACTTTCACCACAAAAACTGGGGAACCCAGCATCAAAGCGACCGCCTTCACCGTTCTATCGAAATCCCTTCGCCCGCTTCCCGACAAGTGGCACGGGGTTCAGGACACGGAAATCAAATACCGCCAACGTTACCTCGATCTGATCGCCAACCCTGAGTCGTTGGAAATTTTTAAAAAGCGCATCGCTATCGTTCGAGAAATTCGCCGCTTCCTCGAAGATCGCGCGTTCATTGAGGTCGAGACGCCCATGATGCAGTCGATTCCCGGCGGTGCCGCAGCCCAACCGTTCGAAACCCACCACAACGCCCTCGGAGTAGATCTCTTTCTGCGCATCGCTCCAGAGCTTTACCTCAAGCGCTTGCTCGTCGGTGGATTCAACAAGGTTTTTGAGCTCAACCGAAATTTCCGCAACGAGGGCATCTCCCGGCGCCACAACCCCGAATTCACAATGCTGGAAGCCTATTGGGCCTACGCCGATTTCGAGCAAATGGCCAGCCTAGTCGAGGAAATGGTCTGCCATGTTGCCGAAAAGATCTGCGGTTCCTTGCTCATCGAGCACCGTGACGCCGAGGGCAATGTCATCAAAACAATCGACCTCTCCCGCCCTTGGCGCCGCACGTCCTATTCAGACCTCATTCGCGGAGTCGCCCCAAAGTGGTATGAGTTTACCACCGAGCAACGTCGCGAATGGTGTGCGGAGCACAAAATCGACGTCAGTCACTGCCACGAGGATTTCGAACTCACCCAACATGTCTTTGAAAAGTTGGTGGAAGAAAAAACCATGAATCCCCTTTTTGTGACGCACTGCCCGAAGGAACTCGTGCCGCTCGCCAAACTCAACGCTACCAACTCCAGTGTGGTTGATGTCTACGAGCTCGTCATCAACGGACAGGAAATTTCACCCGGCTACTCGGAACTCAACGATCCCGATCTCCAGCGTGAGCGTCTCGAACATCAAAGCGGGGGAGAAACTCAAAAACTCGACGAGGATTTTCTCACCGCTCTCGAATACGGCATGCCGCCGGCGGGTGGCATCGGCATAGGCATCGATAGACTCGTGATGATGCTCACTGGAGCCGAAAGCATCCGTGACGTCATCCTCTTTCCTCAAATGCGTCCAAGAGCAGCCCAGCATTGATTCAGATATGTCCGTAGCCACCGTCCAACTCAGGATCCCCCTTGGTGCATCCCATCGCACTCCAACCACCTGAGCGACCGTGCGACTTCCTCTCTTGCTATTTCTTCTCCTGCTCTGCCAGGGTGCGGCTTCAGCTTGGGACGTTGTTCTGCATGAAAACCGCCGCTATGTGCCGGTCGAAAACGTCTCGAGATTCTATAACCTGAGCCCACCTGTGAAGCAGGAAGATAGCTTCGCGATCAAGAGCGCCACAAAAACGATCAAAGGAAAAAGTGGCACTCGAGAAGTCTTCATCAACAACGTCAAGTACGTCCTTTGTTTTCCCATCGTCAAAAAAGGCGGTTCGATCCTGATCTCCGCGATGGATGTAACCAAGATCATCGAACCCGTGATGCGACCCGGACTCATCAAAAATGTAGCTCCCGTCACCACAGTCATCCTCGATGCCGGCCATGGAGGTCATGACAGCGGCGCCAAGAGCGGTCGGGGAATCGAGAAAGAAGCCGCGCTCGATGTGGTTCTACGCGCCAGACGTTTGCTTTTGGAGAGAGGCTACAAAGTCCATCTCACTCGATCCAACGACACCTTCATTCCTCTCGAGAAGCGACCAGCCCTCGCCAATCGCCACCAGAATGCGGTTTTTGTGAGCGTCCACTTTAATAAAAGCAACACGGTCGGCGGCACGGGCATTGAAACCTTTGCGCTGGCTCCGAGGGGCGTGCCTTCGATGGACGAGGAAAACCTCAGCTACAGCGATCTGAAGACATATCCCGGCCATGCCCGTGATCCCGAGAATGTCGCCCTCGCCACGGCCATGCATTCGTCGATGCTTCGCCACATGCGACTTGGCGACCGTGGCATCAAGCGGGCTCGGTTTGTGGTCATCAAAAATCTGATCATCCCGGGAGTCCTCCTCGAAGGTGGCTTCATCAATCATCCCATCGACGGTCGTCTTATTGCGAGCTCGTCTTATCGCAACGCCTTTGCTCAGGCTATTCTTGAGGGGATTACCCGATACGGAAGTGCGGTGAGCGGCAAGCCAGCCACCCAATCCCCCTCCGCCACAGCCTCCGCAACCGACCCATCCACCATCCCGAATCTTCCAAGATCGCTTTCACCCTATAACCTGAATAGTCATCTTAACGAGGCAGTCCAACGCACCTCCCAGCAACTGGCCGAGCCCTCGGCCACAGCCCAACCACCCAAAACCAATGCCAACTGATCGCTCTTTGGATCCCATCGGAGTTTTTGATTCGGGTATCGGCGGACTCACTGTGGTCGCCGCACTTCAAAACCTCCTTCCTGCGGAAAATATTTTTTATATCGGAGACACTGCTCGCGTGCCTTACGGAGGCAAAAGTCGAAAAACCGTCGAGCGTTATAGCATCGAGATCGGTGGTCTCCTCTTGGCCGAGCGCGCCAAGGTGATCGTCGTAGCGTGCAACACGGCGTCCGCTCTCGCTGTGCCACGGATGAAGGATATCTTTAAAGTTTCTGTTCAGGGTGTGGTGGCTCCTGGAGCCGCTGCGGCTGTTCAAAATACCAAAAACAAAAAAGTCGGCGTCATTGGCACCCGCGCGACCATGGCCAGCGGCGCCTACGAGCATGCGATCAACGGCCTCGATCCCGAGATCCAAGTTTTCAGTGCAGCCTGCCCGCTTTTAGTCCCCTTCATTGAAGAGGCGATGTTCGACGATAAAATCACCGACCTCATGCTGTCTAGGTATCTCGCCCCGCTCCTCTCGGCTGGCATCGACACCCTTGTCCTCGGCTGCACACATTACCCCCTGCTCCGCGACGCAATCGCCCGCATAGCTGGACCGGATGTGACTTTGGTCGATTCCGCCCAGAATTGCGCCTTGGCGGTCCAATCCCTTTTGGCGAACGCCTCCCTTTCCGCCCCGCCCGAAAGGCTGGGCCGCTTGGATGTGGCCCTCACCGATGCAACAGAGGGATTTCTTCGCACCGCCGCACGGGCATTAGAACTCGAGATCGGCGAGGTTGCGCTCCGCTCGGTCCAAAATACCCAAGAAGGCTAGAATCTTTCCCGCAGGCTTGCAGCCCGCCGCAAAACCGGAGAGACGTTGATGATGCGACATTTCCTTATCGTCCTTTTTCTTTGCACATTCCCAGCTGTCGCGGAGGAAAAATCCGGCGCCGAAAAGAAACGCTACACCTTTTCTAAAGATGGCGAACAGGCAACCGCGTCCCAGTCGAACTCGGCAATGGATCCGAGCGCCGCGCTGAGCCGCTTCTTTGAAGCGCTGAAAGCAGATCAACTCGAAGCCGCTTATTCCGACTTGGTAAAAAACACCATCATCGCCGCGCGGCCGGAGAACGTCGATCAACTCAAAGAAAA
>Ga0102914_1000100_pt1 | contig 11874 bp, 10 predicted proteins | sample Colrivmeta1561A3_FD_78198 | JGI IMG/M metagenome (GOLD analysis project Ga0102914, IMG submission 78198) | Estuarine microbial communities from the Columbia River estuary - metaG 1561A-3 | ecosystem: Environmental > Aquatic > Marine > Intertidal zone > Estuary | place: USA: Columbia River...
AATGATGGGGTTATAGTGTTCGGCAACAATTTGCTGCAAGGCAGGTCCGTTCGGTTCAGTGGCTTCAGAGAGGTCTTGTCCTGCACAAAAAGCTTTCCCTTCTCCGGTCAGGACAACCGCACGAATGTTTTCGTCGCTAGCCGCTCGATCGAGTTCTGCTTGTAATTGCAAAGCCATAGAACGATTGAATGAATTGAAAACATTTGGTCGGTTCAGCGTGAGGCGAAGCACCCCATTTTCTTGTGTCGATGCGATTTCGTTCATTGGTTAAGATTGATAATGTTTGAGTAAGGATTGCGCTCTTTCTTTGAGCGTTTGACGTAAACTAGCAGGTTCGAGCACCTCGACTTCGCCCGCATAGCCTAATAAATTTCGGATAAATTCTTCGGTAATTAAAATGCGAAGTTCAAAAATGCTAAATGTTGGCTGTTTCTTAACTAATTTTTGAGAAGCATGAAAAGCCTGTGTTTCAATGTAGCGCGCCGCAATGGGTTCTGCTTTGATGGTGATTTTGACGGCTTCTCCTTTAAATGCGGTAATGCCAACTGCATCTCGAAAGTAGTCGGTGGCGTTGAAGTCTGCGGGGATCTGAGCGGCTTCGTCCAGGAGCTGCAATTCGGTCATACGGTCGAGGGCAAAGGTGCTGATGTCCTTTTTTTGAAGGTCATAGGAGATGAGGTACCAGCGGTTGCGGTATTCCTTCAAGAACAACGGACTTACTTTTCTGGGTTTGGATTGTTGTTGTTGAAAACTGGTGTACATAAACCACACCCGCTTCTTGGCCTGTATGCCCTCCAAAAGTGTGGGTAGGTAATCATTGCCACCTGCAGAAACAGCGGCTTCAAACTGAATGAATTCGGAGAGTTCTTGACTTTGATCCCCAACGGCAACACGGTCTACGATTTTGTCGATGGCCAAACCAAATTGCTGAAAGAAAGGCACTTCTCTAAATTGCTGCAGTGTAGAAACCGCAAAGCGAATGGAAGAAAGTTCGTCTTCGGAAAGCGGAACGTCATTGATGCTGAAATCCGGATCTTCGTAAAAATAACCCCCGTTTTTTTTGCTGTAACGGATCGGAGCATCGTGTTCCATTTTCATCGTAAAGAGGTCTTTTTCGATGGTGGATGCACAAATATGAGCGCCAGATTCCGATCCAAATAAAGCATCCTCACATGCTGATCGCAGCGCCTCTTTTGACGGAAAGGGCTTGTATTTATTGCGCAGCATCCGGTCGATGATGCGGTAGCGAATCAGCGCATTTTTAATGTGGGGCATTAGTGTTTTTCCAATTTTTGCTGATAGCCAAAGAGCTCGAAAAATTTGATGGCTTTTACTACTTCATACGGAACGTCGTCTTCCCAACTGTGCGCATTGGCTTTGATTTTGCTGAGTACGTCGTCGGATAAAATATGGAGCAGACTTGGGTCGTATTCTTGTAGTGCCGTGATTTTATCGTTGGCTTGCATGTAATTGAGCAGCCCGATCATGTTTTCTGGCAGTTTAATATTGCCAAGATGGTACAAACTACCGTCTTCCACATTGATTGCCGGATAAATATATAGTTTCACGTTGTGTCCGAAACCGCGTCCAAAAGCTTCTAATAGACCGCCTGGCAAATTGTCGTAATATTTCTCATCAAAAATGATGTGAAGGTTATAGATACCCATAATGACCCCAACGAGATTTCCTCTAGCAATAGAGGAGAGGTACTCGAGCATTTTGTAGTGCTTGAGGTAGTTCGACACCATCACTGTATAACCCAGTGAGCCAAGTAATTCGGCGCGGTCGAGGAAGTCTTTGTCCGAGATTTTGCCATCGGCGGTGAGGTCTTTGAGGGTGAGTTCAAAGACAACCTCTAGCTGCTCTGGCTTGACGCGCTTTTCTTTGGCAAAAGCTGCACGCGCGCGCTCGATCATGTCGATGTGCACTTTGGTGACCGGTCTGAATCGGCCCCTCATGAGCAATATGTTTTTCTTGTAGAGCGCAGTGGAGGGTTGCAATACGTTTTTTGCTAAATCGAACATGGTGGCATTGGTGATGCCGCGGCGCACTAAATTGAGTGCGATGATGCGGTTATCCATGTCCTCGAAATCTGGACCTGAAATGCGGAGCATGTCAATCTCCATGCGGTCTGGAGGCAAGCGGTGTACGATTCCATCTATGAAATCGTTTATATTGCCCGATTGAAAATAACAAGCGTAAATCAGGTTGACTCCGAGAATTCCCAAAGCTTCTTGTTGGGCTTTGTGGCTGTTGTCATGCATTTTAATGTGCAAAATGACATCGTTGGGCTTTTTATCGAGGCCTAATTGAAAACGAAGCCCGACCCAACCTTGACCTTGGTTGGTTTTGTGGTAATTGAGTGCTTCTACCGTATTGCAAAACGCAAAGAAACGAGCCTCTCTGTTCTTGACAGGCAAGATATCTTGCAAGTGCTTGAATTCGGTTTGGAGCATAGTAAGCAAGCGCTCTTCACAGACGTATCGGACGGTTTCCCCGTACATGGAGTCCGATACCTTCATGTCGTAGGCAGATTGCGTGTAGGCTATAGTACCGGAGCTTCCGCCGGCTTTAAAGAAATTAGCCGCCACCTCTTGGCCAGCGCCAATTTCGGCGAAACAACCGTAGATATCTTGAGTCAGGTTGATTTTTAAGGCTTTGTCTTCGGTTGTTAAACGACTTGCGCTCATGTTAGTGTGGGTCTTTGAAATTCGGATTGGAAATAAAGGAGGTGTCGGTAAGGGTCAGTAAGAATTTTTTGAGCAAATATTTTTCTTGGGCATTGAGTTGCACACCTCCCTGATTGGCAAATTCGATAAGTGGGTCGATGGTCGGGGAGACGTGCACGCCGCTCGAATAGTGCTCAATGACTTCGTCGAGTGTCTGAAAACGTCCGTCGTGCATGTAGGGTGCACTCAAGGCGATATTGCGCAGGGTAGGCACTTTAAATTTGCCGTAATCTTCTGGGTTGCCCGTTACACCACCGCGGCCCAGATCAGTGAAATTGGCATCTAGCCCGTTGTTGGAGTATTTTTTGACCCGCATGAGCGGACCGTTGTGACAATGAAAGCAATCGGCGCCATTTAAACTTTTAAAGAGGTCATATCCAGCCCATTCTTCGACGTCCACAGTTTGAAGTATGTTTTGTTCTTGGGAGGTTAAGGACATGCCATTTTCGTATTTGTACATGACGTCAAATTTGGACGACGCGGAAATCATGGTGCGGATAAATTGCGCGATGGCTTTGGTTACCTTGATGGAGTCGATGCCGGGTTCGCCAAATGCGCGGTAAAACTTGTTGCGGTAGTTGATATCGAGATTGAGTTTGTAGACGGCGTTGGTCCAAGTTTGATGCATTTCAATGGGGTTCGGAATAGGTTCGAGAATTTGTTGTTCTAGTGTGGCAGCGCGGCCATCCCAGAAAAAGAAATTGTCCCAACCGAGGTTGATGAGTGCCATGGAGTTGCGCGTGCCTGCAATCCCGTCGATACCGGTAGAGTACTTGTTTGGATCAGAAAAACTGCTCTGCGACAAATGGCAGGAGGCACAGCTCATGGAGTCATTGCCCGAGAGTCTTTTTTCGTAAAATAACCAGCGTCCGAGTTCTACGCCTTCCTGCGTCATGGGGTTGTCTGAAGGAATAAGCATGTCGGGAAAATGACTCGGGATTTCCAAAGCATAGGGGGTGGGTCGAAAGGTGGTTTTATCCTTTCTACACGCACTCAAAAAGAGTAATAGGCTTAAGAAAATCAAGATTCTAAACATTAGTAAGGGCTAATGGCGTTTTTGAAATTATCGATTACTTTTTGCGTGAGTGCTTCTTGACCCGCCGCGGTATGGGTAAGGTATTCTGTACTGAGGTTGATGCTATTTACCCCTTGGCCCAAGAAAGCCAATAGGTCGAGTTTGAGTTTGAACTGGCGCGTGTTGTTGCCGATGTCGGTCCAGTTGATGTTGTTGAACTGCAGATTTTGCAGATATGGATCGGTGCCGATATGGAAACTGAAAGACAGATCTGTATTGGTGGTTGCATCGATGATGGTGTCCACTTTGCCTTCGATATTCATGAAGATGTAACCTGGGTTCCAGCCCCAGTGCATCGGCCCCGCATTGCTGATGTTGAGCGGGCTTTCGTTAGGAAAAGCGCTTGGATCGAGGTGGTTGAGTGTTGAATCAACACCAAGAACAGCGCTTAGGTTGGTGAATTTGGTGTAGTCACCTTCCTTTTTGAATAAGAGGCTACCCGTTTCTCGGTAGTCAAGAAGTGCGGCTTGGTGCAGCGCGGTGCTGCCATTGCCAAAGAGCGTAAAGTAGCACTTGAGTTCTGTAAATTTGATTTTGTATCCCTCTGGTGTTGTATAGATGCTGTCCATGTAAAATGGGAGGGCGCCAAAAACAGGTTGCATGGCTACCTGGAGCTGGGCTTTTGGGGCCTCGGTTTTGTCTTTATCGCAGGCCACTGCAAGCAGCAACAGCGGGAGGCAGAAAAATATTGTTTTCATCTAACAAAAATACGTCAAAACGCTCAAATTGTTCTTAATTTTAGGAAAAGTTCAGCCCAAATTCAACGAATGCCCCAAACCACCTCTCAAGCCCTCCGCGTTTATGCCGCATCTGCGGGCAGCGGCAAGACCCATCGGCTTGTTTTAGAGTATCTTAAGATCCTGCTCTCAGACGCCAATTACCGCCAAAAGTTCCGTCATATCGTCGCCATGACCTTCACCAATAAGGCGGCCAATGAAATGAAGGAGCGCATCCTTCAAACATTGAGTGGTTTGGCCTATCCAGCAAGTGCCAGCCCAAAAACACAGGCGCTTCAAGCAGATTTGCTCAAAGAAACCACCCTGACAGCAGTTCAGCTTCAGCAGCGCGCGGCAGGGGCCTTACAAGGCATCTTGCATCACTACGAAGATTTCAATATTTCTACCATTGACAAATTCAATTTGCGCCTGATTCGCTCTTTTAGCCGAGATTTGGATTTGCCCTCAGACTTTGAGGTGGTACTCAACGAAAAACTCGTCCTAGACGAAGTCCTCGACCTCTTGATTGCCCGCTTAGGTCAGCCCGACGCCGAAGAACTGACCAGTTGGATGCTCGCCTATGCCCGAACCAAGATTGCGGAAGGCGAATCCTGGGATTTCAAAAGATCCTTGCTCCAATTTTCAGAAGTATTGGGCAAAGAGCGCAATGCCAAAGAAGTGGCCCTTCTTATCGAGAGCACCTATACCCCAGATGCCTACCAGGCTTACCAAGACCAAGCAAAACAAATCAAAGATGACTTTTTGACGCGTTGCGCCGGGGTTCATGCGTTGGCTGCTCCCTTCAAAGGCACTGTCTTCAAAACCGCCACCGACCAAAAACGCATCGATGCCTTTATCGAAGATCCAAATTGGGGCTTGGGTAAAAAGGAGGGCTCGTTTTATGCCCCCACCTTCAAAGAAAAACTCGAACAAGGCCAATTTGATCTTCCGAGCCAAGTTTCAGCCGCACTTTTGAGCTTAGAAGAGGCCTACGAAGCTGCTTTGGGCGCTCATAAACTCATCGAAACACAAAGAAAGAACTTCTACAATATGGCCTTGTTGCAGTACGTCGCGCAACAAACAAAAGTGCTCATGACTGCTCAGCAGCAAATCCGTATATCGGAATTCAACCAATTGATCAGTCAGCTTGTTCAAGGGGAGCAAGCTCCCTATATCTACGAAAGGTTGGGCATCCGTTACGAACATTTCCTTCTCGATGAATTCCAAGATACCTCTCGTTTGCAGTGGGTCAACATGATTCCACTCCTACTGGAGGCAATTGCCTACGAGCGTCCGAATCTCATCGTGGGCGATGCCAAGCAAAGTATTTACCGTTTCAACAACGGCTTGGCCGAACAATTCGTCGCGCTCCCGAGCTTGTACAACCCTGAAAACGACCCCCAAATGGCACGCACGAGTGCGCGCTTCGAGGCCAGCGGTTTCAAGCAGAGTTTGCTCGACAACTACCGTTCGGCTCCTGAAATCATTGCCTTTAACAACTCGCTTTTCGAGCAATTTGCCCAATCATTACCGCCTCAGCACCAAGACTTTTACGCCTCATTAAGGCAGTCTCCGAAATCCGCGAAAACTGGCTATGTGCGCATCGAGAGTTTGGTCAATGACCTGCCCGACGAACTTCTTTTCGAGAAACTCATCGACACCATTCGCGAAGTTTTACAAGATCATTTCAGGCCTTGTGACATCTGTATTTTAACCGAGACCAATAAAAAAGGAAATGCAATCGCGCTTGCTTTGACCCAAGCGGGTATGCAGGTGGTATCCCAAGATTCACTCTTGATTCACGCGCATCCACTCGTTCAATTGTTCTTGCTTTATCTGAAAAAACGAGCAAAACCATCCAATCCAACACTCGGCAAACGCCTCGCAGAGGCTTATTTGAGGGTGAAAGGAAAATTCGATGTAGCCACTTATCTTTCTTACTTCAAAACCTACGAAAAAGAAGGCCGTCAAATCCGTTACTTCGATGAACAAGCTTTTTACATTGCCGAATTCGGCTCGGCAGAAGCGCTCTTCATGCCCTACGAACACTTATTTGATTTGCTGCAAAAAGTCGCTACATGCTTTGACATCAACGATACACAAGAACCCTACGTACATCATTTTTTTGACATCGCATTTCAGTACCAACTCAATCGAAATGCAGAGCTATTGCCCTTTCTAGAGTTTATCGAGCAGAATAAAGAGAAGTTGGCCTTGCAAATGCCAGAATCTACTGAGGCTATTCGCATCATGACCATCCATAAGGCCAAAGGCCTAGAGTTTCCGGTAGTCCTCATGCCGAGCCTTGACTTCAACATCATTATTTTTGGCCATTCCAAATTTTTAATGCCTGCGGGCGCTGGTTTGGCCTATTCTTTTCCATCGGATATCATCCCTGAGTTCAAGGCCTTCAAAAATCGAGAACTTGCTGCCATTTTCTTAGATAAACTCAACCTGCTCTATGTTGCGCTCACCCGACCAGAGCGCAGGCTCTATATCTGGAATCACCATAAAGCAAAGGGTTTTGGAGCTCAATTTCATAGCCAACTGAGTCAAATACCGCACCTGACCTTTCAAGAAGAGCATGTTTTTGTCGCTGGTGCAGCGCTAGCAGATGAACTGACCGAGGCAGAAAAACAAAAGCGTCTAAATGCGCACACTTCATTTTATCATCCCTATGCCTCACCAGATCAATTGTGGTACCCATCTTTAGTATTCAGAACTCCCGATACCGAGATGGCACCAGATCAATTATTCGGTATTTCATTTCACAGACTCATGGCACTCTGTGCTGCTCCTGAACAACTACAGGCGGCCATAGCAACTGCCTTACAAGATGGTGTAATTGCCCTAGACGAATTGCCTGAGCTCAAAAAGGCTGCTGAGCATTTTTGGACGCATGTCAGTGCTCAAAACCTTCATTTGGATATTATAGAAGAATACAACGAGCAGCGCATCATCGCCGAGGTCAATCAAATCAAGCAACCCGACAAAGTTTGGCTCAAAGCCAATGAAGTTATTGTCATTGATTTCAAAACGGGACTCAGACAAGACACCCACATGAAGCAAATCATTGCTTATGCAACGCTGCTTGAAAACATTTTTAGTTTACCCGTGCGACCTTTTCTCTATTATACCCAACTCGATTTATTCTTGGAGCTGTGAGTCAAGGCCGGCTGTTTCTGCGGCTAGTTTGAGAAAAGTATAAACTAACGGATGCGGCAGGTCTCGGGTAGATGAGATTTGCGGACAAAAACTTGTGGCTAAAAAGAAAGGATGTGATTTGAGCGTAATGATCTCGGGGTCGTCGAATTGGTTTACGGCTTCGATGTCTATAAATTGCCCAATTAATTGTTCCAAGAGTTGTGGATACATGCTGTAGCGCGTTGCGCTTAGCTCCACGGAAGAACAGTTTTCATAAAGCCGTTCCATTGTGAGCGTGCGCGGCAGTACTTCTATGCGCTCGAAGTGCGCACTATTGACCAAATTTTCTGAGATGAGTTTCTCCCCGTACGGATTCATGTTATTGGCCGTAATGAGGTAATCAATAAATATACGAAAGCATTCTCCCGTAGCAAAAACAGGTGTTTGTAGGTCGACGAGATTGCGAAAAACACCATTCAAAAAGAAAGGATTGAGGTAGGGCCCTGGTGCAACCCAAATGCCGTCGTATTGTTCGAGGGTTGGTTTCTTGAATTGTAGGGCCTCGTTGATCTTGATCCAGTAGTAATTGATTTCAAGATCGAGGAACTCGGCAGCGTGGTCCAAGGAAAGGTTTGTCGCGTGGTGCGAGTTGTAGGTGAAGTTGTAGTCGCCTATGATTGCTATTTTGAGTGCTTCACTCATTCAGGCGTTTTGGTTCAACTTGGGTTAGCGTTTGAACCAACCGCGCAGCTTAGCGTTGTTGATCTGAATAGACTCCTCGGCACTGGTTTGAGGATCTACGTACCACACTTTACAGCTGAAGGTTACTTCAAATAAAGAGTAGTCGCCGTTACCGTCAGAGGCTTGTTTTAGGATGGTAAAGTTTGCAGTTTGACCTGGGTCTGTTTCGCGAGAAATCCAAAATTTACCCGTATTGTCTGTGTAAGAAACTTGCACACCATTGATAGAGTTAGTGGCTAGGGTAGCGACATCTTTGAACGGAACTGGATTGCCCGAGTTGGTCATGTGGAAGTCGTTGAACATAGGAAGGGTTGGGGTTGCGCTTCCCGTTGCGTCCCATTCCAGAGAGCCAAAAGACAATGAAATATTTTGAGGATTTGCTGTAGATGCCATTCCGAAGGAATAGATGACCTTAGACATCACCGGAGCTACATTGACGATTTGAGTATCCAATGCGAAACCGAGGTAGTTATTGACATTTTGCGTGAGTTCAACTTGGGTACCATTGATATAGCCCACAAAACTTGCGTTGAGGTCCACTTTATTGCTTGGTGGTGGAATCACTTCGTGTTCGATACAAGCTGAAGAAATCAGTAGAAGTAGGGTAGCTAGAAAGGCAAAGCGCGTCAGTTTCATGCGTTTGTGTTTAGGTGATAATGTCTCAAATTTAGTTCTATAAACGCAATTGTCCAAAAAAAGATGCTTTCTCGATGAAAAAATAAACATCATTTTGCATTCAAATACTGCAGGAATTCCTGAAGTGCGCTTTGATGAAGTGGCATCGCGCCTTTGGAAATGAGCGTAAATACCTCACTCGACTTGTGTTCAGAACTTTTTTTTGATCCGCTGTGAAGGGTTAAATTTTGCCAATTATCATGAAGTAATTTGACGAAATTTTGCGCTGTGACTTGCCCGATTTCTGCTTGTTTTGTCAGTTGGAAATGATATAGTTGCCATGGGTTTTGTCGGAGGTCAAATACACTCACAAAGTTGTCGCCAATTTGAAGTAGCCCTGGCATATGACTGTAGGCTTTTTCCAAAACGATATTTGAAAATAGGTCGATAAAGCCCTGAGCCTTAGCAGGGTCTTGACTCGCGAGCGAGCGCCATTCGGCGTCGTAAAGTTCGTTGAGAATAAGAAATTGCTTGAACTCGGTTTCGAGTTCGGCAAGTTCTTGAGCAGTAAGTGACCTGAATTTGAGCATTATTCTGCTTCGCTGAACTGAACTTCGAGACTGATATCGAGCACTTCTGTGACGCTTTTTTCCGTGATGGCTTGTTCGAGCTCAAATTGATATTTGCCTTTGAAGGGAACCTTGCGCCGCTTGAAAATGAGTTGGTGCTCTACCACTGTACCCGACTTTTTACCGATCCAGTTGCCGTTTGGATCTGCCATTTTGATTTCATATGGTTCGCGCGCACTCTTGCCAAAGGGCGGTGTGGTGCGCAAGAAAATCCAGAGGTTGTTGAAAGGGTAATCGGTGGTGGTGCGGAGTGTAAATATGAAGTCGTAAAGCTTCGTGGTGTCTTGGATGTCTACACTGAATTTGGGCTTAACGGCTTGTGTCCATTGTTCATTTTTAAAACGATAGGCTTTGGTGTAGATGGCGTTTTTGGTGCAACTCACCAAAAGAAAGCCCACTAAGAAAAGTACACTAATTAGCTTTTTCATTTTTTGGCCCTCCGGGGTTCGGTTTGCGTGGTTTGCGATTGGGTCTTCTTTTTTTATTGTTGTTGCTGAAAGACTTCTCAAAGCGCGTGAGGCTGTCTTGACCCACTACATTTTGGTAGCCAATTTCCTCTACCTTTTCTTTGACTTGTGCAAAATCTGCGAGGTCTTTGGGCTTGACACCTTCTTTGTTGAGTTTTTTGATTTCGGCCACGCGCTCGGGTGAGAGGGCTACCATGCCGGTTTCGCCTTTGTAAGCATACCAAATAATGCGCTTGAAGACATCCGTTTTCATGTGAATGGCATCGCCTTTTTCGGTATGGAGTTTGCCGTCGGCCTTTGGCATCGATTTAATGGCATCTAAATACATGTCGAGCTCGTAATTGAGACAGCATTTGAGTTTGCCACATTGACCAGCCAATTTTTGTGGGTTCAGGGAAAGTTGTTGGTAGCGGGCTGCTGAGGTAGAAACAGATCTGAAGTCAGTGAGCCAGGTGCTGCAGCAAAGTTCTCTGCCGCAAGAGCCAATGCCACCTAGTCGAGACGCTTCTTGACGCGAGCCAATTTGACGCATTTCTACCCGTACTTTGAAGCGATCTGCCATGTCTTTGATAAGTTGGCGAAAATCGATGCGCCCTTCGGCAGTGTAATAAAAAGTCGCTTTGCTGAGGTCGGCTTGATATTCGACATCTGAGATTTTCATGTCGAGGCGCAAGTTTTGGGCAAAAGTGCGCGATTGGGTGAGCAAATCGCGTTCAAGTGAACGTCCTTTGATCCATTTGTCGATTTCTTCTTGATTGGCGATGTGCAAAATCTTTTTGCACTCCATGGTTTTGAGATTGGGTGCTTTTTTCTTGACTTGGATTCTGGCGAGTTCGCCCAAGGCGGATACCACACCGATGTCCCAACCTGGGCTGGTGTCTACGGCAACAACGTCACCGGTTTGTAAAGAAAGGTGATCGGCGTTGCGATAAAATGCTTTTCGGGCATTTTTGAACCTGACTTCCACGAGTTCGAAAGTACTTTGTCCTTCAGGTAAAGTGATATTGGCAAGCCAATCAAAAACCTCTAATTTATTGCATCCGCCGCTGCTGCATGTGCCGTTGTTTTTACAACCTTTTGGTGTTCCTCCACCGCTACTACATGACGCACAACCCATTTGATTTTTTTTGTTGTAAAGTTAATAAATAAAGTTGTTTGAACTACGCCTGGTGGATGTAGCGCATCGTTTGAAAACAAAGTTGCGTAAATAAGATGCGGGCATTGGCATTGCGGTCTATTTGATAATAGGCAGCATCGAAGGTACTGATGAATTCTCGGATGTTATTGCCCGATATGAATGGGGCGAATTTTTCTAAAAATGCGGCTTCTTCATCTGAAACTTTGGTCAGTACATCGCCCATGTAGTTCGTCAAGAGGCTTTGGCGCATTATGTGCAGTGCGTATTGAATAAAAAGTTTCTGGCGCTCCTTACCGATACCCGATATGTCGTCGGCCCAATTCATCATGGCGAGGACCTCTTTTTTGTAACAGACGCGCATCAGCTGAATGAATTGCTCGCGCTGTTGGTCTTGGTCTTCGGAAGTTTCGAGATAAGCCATAGCGGCAAGAACAGAGCCGTCTGCAAAAGCAGCCACGGCATCTGCGTTGGTGCGGCTTTGGCTTTTGGCTTGTTGTAGGTAGGCGCTGAGGTCTTCGGTCTTGATTTTAGGAACTCGAATGAGCTGAGTTCTGGATTGAATGGTGATCATGAGCTTGCTGGCATCTTCGCTCACAAGTAAAAAAAGGGTACGCGCGGGT
>Ga0102914_1000103_pt1 | contig 11749 bp, 7 predicted proteins | sample Colrivmeta1561A3_FD_78198 | JGI IMG/M metagenome (GOLD analysis project Ga0102914, IMG submission 78198) | Estuarine microbial communities from the Columbia River estuary - metaG 1561A-3 | ecosystem: Environmental > Aquatic > Marine > Intertidal zone > Estuary | place: USA: Columbia River Estuary...
ATATATATATATATATTATAAATTTGATATCTAGTTATATTAATATTTGATTTACTCTTTATAAAGTAGTTAAAAATACGATATCAAAATATTTATAAAAATATCAGCGGCTAAATTAAAATCTATCTCATCTTTCTTCATATTAAGGACTAAGAGTGAATACCGTACTTAAAAGCATCTATTTTTTAAGTAGCCTTTATTTCGATTTCGAAATAATTTTAATTCTATAGTTCAATGATGATTCATATTTTACTATAACATTTTTTATTTTTATTTATCACTTAAATTTGGTCCAATACCAAAACATAATAATCTATTTTTTTAGAGTTCCACGAGAATGTTACCTCTTTTCAAAGATTAAATGTTCAATATTATTATTATTATATTATGAATTATAAATAAAATATTTATTCAATAAAAATGTAAAATCAACATTTCTTATCAAGTAAAAGATAATCAATAGCTTCAATATCAAGTACATAATTTGAAAATAATAAATTTGTTTTATTTATAGGCGAATTGAAATTTGATTTGATTACAGCCTAAAGACCTTTACATACCGAACCAGCATCAAGGTCTCCATTTTAATACTTTTCATCTCCATAATAATAATCAGCAAGACAATTAATTAAAAATAGGGATAACATAAAGATATTTCAAAAACCAAAAGAGGATAAAATTGAATAATAGAGTAATAAATAGATATTCATAAATTTTTTTTTTCATAATTTAGAAAGTGAATCGAACAAAATTTTAAGGGATAATAATTTAAAATAATTGTTATTGAGGAATCAATAGATAAAAAAAACGCCAAATAGTTCAGTGGTTGATGAGGGATCAGTATTAGTCTAATAAATTCCAGTAAATAAGAAAGTTAAAGCGTCAGGTTAATCATCTTGCAGAGATTAATAGACATAATTTACGATAAAAAATAGGGATACAGGTTTTAAAAATAAAAATTTCGTAATAAAAAAATATAGGTTAGGTGATTGATGTAAGAAAATATGAATAGACTAAAAATTGGTAGTAGATTATATAAAATGTTCCATAAAGTGTAAAATTGGCATAAAATAATAAAATTTAGGAGGAATATAAATCTATATGGACCTAGAGGCTTGAGCTAAACACAGAAATTTTAAAATTTAAGAAAAAGAATGAAAGAAATGATGGCTTAGGGTCTAATATTGAATTAGGAAGAGAAAGGGTAGGTCCTGATGATTTTGTGGTTCATGGTTTGATAGGAAAGGGTAGTTTTGGTGAGGTATATTTAGTTGAGAAGCGTGGAACTGGTAATATATTTGCTATGAAGGTATTACATAAATCTTAGATAGAAAAATAAAACTTGACAAGATATGCTATAACAGAGCGTAACATATTATCATCAACGAACCATCCATTTATAGTGAGATTGCGATATGCATTTTAAACAATCGATAAATTATTTTTGATTCTCGATTATTGTCCTGGTGGTGATTTGAGTGAGCATTTATAGAGAGAGAAGCGGTTTTCTGAAGAAAGGGTTAAATTATATATGACATAATTAATTTTAGCGCTAGAGGATTTACATAAAAGGGATATTGTATTTAGAGACCTTAAACCAGATAACATTGTATTAGATGCAGATGGATATGCTTTATTAACGGATTTTGGTTTATCGAAAGAAGGTGTGTTGGAGCAAAATTCGGGTGCTAGATCGTTTTGTGGATCTGTTGCATACCTTGCACCTGAAATGTTGAAACGTGGTGGACATGGAAAGGCGGTTGATTGGTATTTATTGGGTGTTGTTATGTATGAATTTTTAGTAGGAATACCCCCATATTATGCAGTAAATAAAGACGAATTATTTAATAATATAGAAAGAGGTTAATTAAAGATACCATCATATATATCTGTTGAAGGGAAAAATCTATTGAAATCCGTAAAGTTAAATTAAAAAATAAAATTTATAATATGATCAAGTTATTACAAAGAAATCCAGCAAAGAGACTCGGATCTGGTAAAGGAGATTCTGAAGAAATCAAGTCCCATTAATATTTCAACGATGTTATCTGGTAAGATGTATTTAATAGAAGAATAATAATGCCGAGAATTATCAGGAAAATTAAAATACGCTATTAAGACAGTGATATTTTTGAATAATCACCCTCATAGATAGGTGAACATGACAGTAAACATTTATTTGGGTGGTCGTTCATTGATTTATTACAAAATTAGGCTATCGATCATTGAAAATTATGAATTATTATTATTATTATTATTATTATTATTATATTGTATTATATTATATTATATTATATATTTGACAATTTCAGATGATTGTAATATTTCCGTTATTTAATCCATTGTGCTCTCCTACTATATGTGTATCTACATATGGAATAGTTGGCTCTTTTAATGTAGGATTCTTCATTTATGCTTATTTGGTAAGTGCTTTCCACTAATTGTGATTTAAATTATGAATAGAAAATATACCTTATCGTCCATCTTCTATCGATCCTTCTTCAAGTTCTTTTAATCTTAAATTATGTATAAAAATTTAGGATCTTTATTATTCAAAGCTTTATCGAATGCCTAATAGTCGATTTCTTTTAATATAGTTTTTAGTGCATTTAATGATTCTTGTAGAACTTTATGCCAATGGGTGTCAGCAATTTGACTAATTACAGGTACCAATAATGGGAATGTGAAGTTCTTATAGCTTTTTAATATGGTTAAGAAGTAATCGTTTTCAAAGAAACACATGGCTCTATCAGCAACTTGTAGATGGGGACCTGCTATGCATTTAATAAGTCTTTTAAATAGTTTTGGTATTAGTGGTTCTAATTTTGTTATTTCACATACCTCTAAAACCTTAATTTTATATATAAATATATTTTATGTATTTGATTATTTTTGTTGAGATAATATATATGTTTTTATATATGTTGTACTTCTAATAATTCATTCAAGAACATAACTTCTTTTGCAGAATTAGCAAATGGCCAATATCTTAATAATCCTTCTACCAAAAGTGTAGCTAGTTATGGATCTTTTGATAGGAATAGCATTGAGCAACGTAATAATTACTCGTGATAAAATTAACAGGTTTGTACTTTATGTAATGGAATAATGACTGTCTTAAAGAATATGACATGTTCTTCTCTTAATGGTACAGCAAAACCGCTAATTATACTTGCTAGTATATCTAATAGCTCAGCTGCTCCATTAAATTTATAGGTTTCATGAATTAGTGTATAGAAGCAATCATTTATAGCTTTACGTATCATTTTTCTTCTTGGTACGAGTTTAGCATATAGTCTATGTAAAATATTTTTTAAATATTCACGTTCGCGTGGTTCTTCAGAATCAAATAGTTCAAGAAATTCTTAAATGAATGAGTGTGTGATGAATACTTTCAAAGATTTAACATCAGGAGATTCATTAACTATCAATTATAAAAAAAATTCATAAACTGGTTATAAATGAGTCCATGCTGGATCTACAAGCTTTGAATTTTATATAAAATTATAAATTTTATTAATGTTAAAAAATAAATAAAATTTACCTCCTCATCTTCAATACCAATCTCACCATTTCCAGCTTATTTTTTAAGTATTGGTAATGGTCTAAATATGTTTTTTTCAATCATTTCTATAATCAAATCTAAATGCGGAACAACCAAATTCATTACAAAAGTTGTTTCTTTTAACAATTCAAACAATTCTTAAAGATATTATAATCTTTCGTTTTTTTCTTTCAAATTCTTATTTTCATCATTGTAATCAAAACTTTGACTACAGAATTATATTTTTCTCAAGAACTGATCCCTAATTTCTTTTGGTACATGCTTAGGATCAGTAACCTTTGCTAGATTCTATGCTAGGGTCTTTATATTTTTTTTAAAAAAAATTATTTATCCAGTTTTAATTTTTTTATAATTTAACTCATATATTTTACTTTGTTAGAAGCATTAGCGTTTGCATTTGGCTAAGCAGTACGATTATTTTGGCTAGATCCTTTTGAAGTGGGTTTATTCATCGCTTAAATATTTTAAATAATTATAAAATTCTTTTATATATTATTTTTTTAAATAAACTCATAAAAAATAATATCTTTTATTTTTAAATTAACATAATTTCCGCAATACCTTATATTTTTAATTTCGATAAAAGAAATGTAAATTATTAATAAAAATTAAACTATTTTTTGCGCATTAAATATTTAATTCGTAGTAATTTGAAAAAATGAATAGGGTCTATTTTGGATAGGATGTAAAAAACTTGAAATCTTTAGAAAATATACAGGAAAATCATAGAAATTTCAAAAAGTAATTAGATATAAAGAGGGAAAAGTTATTATAGCTTTATCAACCAAACTTAGAACATGAAAATTACAATAATGATAATAATAATAATAGTTAAAATTAATCATCTAATTAATTAATATAATTGTGGGATATAAATTCTAAATAAATATTTAGTAAATACTATTAGGATGATATCGAGGATCGTGTGCCGTATACATCATCTGGTAAATTAAGTAAATAAAAAAATATTTTGGAATAAAAAATAAAACCCGGAAGTACAAATATTATATAAAATTAGAACGCCGAAGAAAAAATAAAAGATGAAAAAAATGAGAAATAAGAAAGAAAATAAAATAATGAAATAAAAAAATTGCTTAGATTAAAAGTCAAAGATTTTTACAATAAATTAAATCAAGAAAATAAGAAGGAAAGTAAAGTTTCGAATAATGATGATAATGATAATAAAAATGTGATCTAAGATGAAATAAATAGTCAGCCAGAGAATAAATAGCCTGAAAATTTATAGATAAAGTAAGCGATTACAAAAAAAGTAAACTTGTTAAAAACCAAAGCAAATTAATAGAATTATGTGAAGGCTGATTTAAATAAAAAATGGGGAGAAAAATATCGGGGGTAGATGTATGCGAATAAAAAATTCTACACGAAAAACGGTAGGCAGAAAAATAAATTTTAAGCTAAGTTTAACGAAGCAAAGAATTTGGATGATTAGAAATGTGATTTTCAGATTCCTTATTCTGGTTAGGTTAAGTTGAATAATATTTATATGCAATCAATATCAAAAGCATTAATGATTAATTTATATTACGAGGGTTAATCTGAGGCTGAAGTACTTCTATAAGAACAAGGGTCATAAAATATTAGCGAATGGCTAATTGATCAATAAATTCAAATTAAATCGTAAACTGAAACTGATCAGCTTGATGATATCTTACTTTAATTATTATAAAAAGTATTTAATCACAGGTACAAAAATAAAATATTAACAGGTAATTATATAAAAAAAAAACACAAAAAAGTTAGTTTAGGGAAGGATAAATTGATGCAATTAAATCCATATACAGAGGAGAATCCCTACTAATGGTTCAAAAAACAGGGTTTGGTAAATCTCTTATATATCAGCTACTTTCACTACTATGGAAAGACGGAATAGCTATTGTATTTACACCCTTAATCTCATTGATGATCGATCAAATTTAGAAATTACCAAATATTATACCTGCTGTTGCATATCACTCATTGTTAACTTCTTTCTAAAAAATAAAACTCACAAATCTAATCAAAGAAAGTAAAGTTAGATTACTATTCTGTACACCAGAAGTATTTTAAAATGATTTAGCATTCTTCATTTCATAGATGGGTAGAATAAATTTCATCGTAATAGATGAGGCTCATTGTGTAAGCGAATTATCATAAAATTTTAGACCAACATACATTGTAATTGATCAATTGATAAAGCAGTATTTATCATCTCATTTTAATATCATATATATATTAATATTAATAAGTTTTATTCAACCTATGCAGCCACCATATTTAGCATTAACAGCTACAGCTACAGTTTAAACCATCGAATCAATATGTGTAAAATTTTCTATATAGAATAAGATAATCAATTCATCGACTGCGCGAAGTAATTTAGTTATTACTGTTTCACGGGATCGAGAGGTAAATTAAGGACTTATTACGTTTTTATCGAAAAATAAAAATTTAAAATCAGTAATAATTTATGCTAGGAGCAGATATATGGTAGAAAGCATTTCAAATTATTTATAATCAAGCGGAATCAACGCAAAACCAATACACGCTGGTATGGATGATTAGTAAAGATTGAAGATTTAGAATGATTTTATGTAAAACAATACAAATATTATTGTGGCTACATCGGTATTCGCTATGGGAATAGATAAATCTGATGTTAGATGCGTCATACATATAAATTTACCAAAAAGCATGGAATCTTACATATAAGAAATCGGTAGAGCAGGTAGAGATGGTTAAATAGCTTATTGTCACCTATTCTTAAATGAAAATGATTATCATATTGAACGCGGATTTATCATAGCCGATTTTCCTGATAAAAATACCGTGAAAGATATTTTAAAATTAATGAAAACCAGAAAAAAAGCTAAAAAATCTATAGATAAATATGTGAATGATGTTAATAAATAATAATCATAGTAAGGAAGAATATATTCTATCAATGTTAAAGAAAGTTAAATCTCCCTTGATTTAAATAAGGATTCAATATTTACAATCATGAGAGTATTGGAAGCAGTTTCAAATGAATAAAATACAAAAATATAAAGTTAATAATTACTTATAAAAATCTATCCCATTTGTCATGAGCGCATCGTTTTGAGGTTTTTTAAATTTTCCAAAGAAGAAATTTGTAGCAAGGATAATTTTGTAAATGAATTGAATCAAATCGGCAGGTCTCGTAATGGTGAACTCATAGTTCCTGTTGTACAATGCTGTAATATAATGTCTGTAAGCCCTATGGAATTATTTAAAAGATGTAAAGAATTATATGCAAAATTTATGATAACATGCGAAATGTAGGAGGAAATCATATCTTTTTAATTTGATGACGATAATAATCTTGATAATGAAAAGGATGAAGATGAATTTTAAGAAGAATTTTTGATGAGAGTATTTATTCAGTTAGAATAGTATAAGTCATGTTCACTAAATAAATTAAATTATATGTATTTAAGTATGCATGAGAATTCTTTTTTTAATGTGGAATAAATGATTTAAGCTAAGGATGAATAAAAGGATAGACTATAGATCGTCTAAAATAATTAATAAATATTTTACGATTTATATTTTAACTCAAAATAATCTTTAAGTGATTTAAAAGAATACTTGTATGGTAAATCAAATGAAATAATTAATTTAGATGAAATGCTTCCATTTGATCAATTGGATGAAGAACAAATCTTAAGAATATAAGTCATATTAAATTTTTAATTTATATTTTTTATTTAGAATTTAATAAATAGATTTTTTAGGGAGGAGACAGCCCATAAAACAACTGCAAAAGAAAGAAATGATAAAATAAAAGTATTTCTCAAAGATCCAAAGATATTAGCAAAAATATTATGCGGTATAAATTCAATAAATTATTCATACACTGAATGGAAAAATAATAATATATGGGGAGTATGCAAAAGATTTAAATACGAAGAGATATATAATGTTATGATAGATCTATTAGCAGATAGATTAATTATGTAATAAGAATAATAGCAGTCACAAATAAAATTATGAGATTATAAATAATTAAATTCAAAATAATTTAATTTATTTTAGGATTTTTCCATTATATAAAAATTTGATTAATTGATTTTGAAGTTTTTACAGTTTACACATAAATATAAGTTATAAAAATATAATAAAATTTTTCAAATGGTCTGGTGAATTTTAGTTATTTTGACAGAAATATAATAAGAAAAAGAGAAGTCTTAAAAATTGTGCAATAATTTAAATTATTTTATTTTATTTTATTTTAATTTAGAATTTTTTTATTTAATTCAGTTATCAATTTAATCATTTATCATTATATTTTTACATTTCTTAATATTTTTCAATTAGTTTCTTACTGATTTAATCATCTAACATCAACAATACTTAGTATGCATTTTAAACTTAGTCTTAATCAAACTCTATTTTGGATTTGTCTATTTATATAATTATATATATTAAATTATTTTACCTAAATCTATATATTATAAAGAATCAAATATGATCAATTACTCTTTTTTAAATAATATTTATTTAATATTTTCCACATCAATCATTAATTTTATTATTTAAACAATATCCAAATAATTTCTTAATTTATTGTTTTCTTAGAATGGTTTTAATATTTTATTTTTAAATTGCTTTATTGAAGATCTTATATTTGTGCTAATTTATCTAGATTTTATAAAACGATTCTTCATTTGTTAAATAGATTAGTTTATAAATGTTTTAATTTTTTTTTATTTTGTTTATGGAATAATAGGATTAGGTTCAATTTAATTTGATTTATTTATGTTATTAATGTTTTCTTATATGATTTCTTAATCAATTCGTTCATTTGGACTTATTTAGTTAATTTTGACTTCTTCATTGTCAATTTATATTTTTCGATTTGTACTTTTAAAAGTTTAGATATTGGGAAATTAATATATGTATTTAGATTTATGATCAATAATTTGCTCATCCTCTATATCATTTTTTGTATTTATGGTTTAAACAGGTACATCATTAATATTCTTGATCTAATTGTTATCATTATATGTTTTATACTTATTTTAATTTGAAATACATTTGCTATTATTAATTAAAATTTTAAGTTATTAAGTCATTTTATAATTGTTAAACCAAAGGAAGGGTTATAGTAATACAAGCAAAATATCAAACAATGCTTTAATCTTAGCAAATATTATCAATAGATTATCATAAACTCTATTGATAATATTATAAGTTCCACTTAATCTAAAATTATAAATCAACAGATTTTCTCCCTTACTACCTCTGTAATATGAGTTAAAGTTTTATCCATTTCTAGGTAGTACTTTCTAAATATACCGGGTTCTGCCAAAATAATAAAAGGGGTTTTCATGTGAAATTAATTTATATAAATCTAATTAATTTACAAATTACATAAAAGTATTATAGGGTAGATTTATTTAATATTATAAATTGTTTCCATATGTGAATGGATTTTATAAAGATTAGTAATTAGGTATAATATTTGATTATTCAATATTAACTCTTAGATTTTACAATTATTTTTACTAATCAATATAAGTTTAAGAAGCGCAGTCTTTAATAATATATTTATTTTATAAAAACTTAAATCTTTCAAGGGAGAACAGAATCTTATAAGAAATCCAAATATTTATATTATATTTCGTTACGAGTAAATTTCTTCATCTAAAATACCTTATAATTAGAGGGGCTTATTGAATAATTTATTATAATCTAAGCAATATGATCGTTTCAAACTTTTTTTACTAAAACCAATTTACTATAAAAATATATTATAATTTTAAACATTTTCGATGGTGGATGATAAATTAGCTTTATTACAAAGTATCATTTCGGTAAAATTACAATTTTATTTATCATATACATTAGTTTAAATATCTTTTACGAGATTACCAGAACATTAATATGTTTCTAATACATATGTGCGATAATAATCAGGGTTATTAACTTATATTTGTGATTCGTCTACCTATACTAAAGTTAGATTCGCTGTAATAAAAAATTCATCTAAATCTATATTTATGGTCTTTATAATGTATATTAATTTTAATAGAGTTGATTAAATTTCATTGATTATGTTAATAAAGAAATCATATATATATTTACTTCATTATTATAAATTCCTTTTTAGGCTTATAGTTAAGGATTTTACATTTTGATTATTGGTTGTGAAAGATCGTAGAACGCATATATCATTAATAGAAGGAACAACATAGTAAAAATTTTGGAAAATATGGTAGAAAAGCTTGGTAATTAATTAAAATTTAACCCAAATTTTACTTTGAAAAAATCTAATTCATTGACTAGATATTTTAACATTTTTTTTAAAAAAATATCATATTAATATCCAATAAGAAAATTTATCAATTTGTTAAATTTCAAAAATAAAAAATATAAATAAACAAAAATATAAATTTTTAGAAGAGGATACTAGAGATTGTTACCGAATTTCTAAACTCAAATATTTAATTTGATTAAAATTTCAAAAATGATTTTTTTCTTCTTTGTTTCTATTTTTTCAAAGTATTTACTATGTATTTATTGAATATCGGTAAGTTTTTAGCAATCCAATTCATTTTAAATATGATAATAGTTCGTCATAATTTTTAATGTAAATAAAATTTTATATAATTTATGAGGATATTTAATATGATATATTTATTAGTAAAATAGACATTATTTTAATATTCTCTAAGTTAAATTTAATTCAAAACGCAAATGGTAGAATTCAAATCAAATTCTAAAAATGCTGTTGAATTGTAAATCCATGTATTTATTGTTAATGAGAATTATTTTTGAATTATATCGTAAAATTTGATTTGTAAAATAAAATGTTTTAATAATATTATTACTTTTCGTTGATTTTTAAATATTTAAAATTTAAGTATGATAAATAATTCATTTTAAATATTATAGTGCGTCAAAAAGAGATTAAGAATGAATCTCAATTAGGTCAAATGAATAAAGTAAAAATATTGGATTAAAAATAAAAATAAAAGAATTATTTTATTTTTTTTTTAATTAATAAATGGACAATCCGTTGAAGGCAATATTAGAAACTCAAACAGTAGGTATATTGAGGGTGGCAGTAACTATGCCAATCGAGCATTCATTGGATAGATTAAAGACTCACATGTAGTAAAAGTTATAACCCATCTCACCATTAAAGGTTGCTTTATAATATATATAAATATACATTTTTGAAATTTTACTAGACTTTAATGGAACTTAAAAAATAATAGGGACTTTTGAGAGCATTATCTTAAGGATTTCAACCGAATCTATATCGACAGATTCTTAAATAATATTATAGATGGCCTATGATGATTTTTATACCCAATATGTATAAAAAATAACTGTAGGGAGGTTCTCCGATTCTATGTAAAACTTTAACAGGAGTGACTATAGGATTATTTGAATCATTAATAATATGTCCGTTGGAGAGGTGGAAGGTATATAGAATGACACCAGTATCAACGGCTTCACGGTCTGTAATAACTATTAATAGTGATATAATGAAATTTCTTTATACTGGTTTCTAGATTTAATTGGTTCGATAAATTGTCTCATGGACCTCATTTTTATTCTGGGATCATAAAATTCGATATTATTTCAAAGGTGACCGATAGTAAAAATTAACAACAATATAAGTAATATAATCGTCATTCTTAACCAGTATACTTAATATTGCTTTAGGTTTTTATTTATTTTTTTTTTTAATAAATTTTATAATTTAAATTATAATAAAATAGTTTAACCTTTTGATACAGTAAAAACATTATATTAAATGTAAAACAATTCACAATTCATAAATTAAAATATATTCACATCAATGAAAACTGTTTATTAAAAAAATGGTATGAGAGCATTCTATGCGGGATGGTAAATGAGAATTATGGCTTTCTTTGCTTAAGCATTATTGACCACCCCAACTTTAGATTATTTGGAGAGAAAGTATGGTAACCTTTGAAAAAATGATCTAATTAAAGAAAATATATATTTTTTTTGATTTATTCTGAGTTTTTTTTTTTTTGAATTATTTAAACTTTTCAATAAGTATTTACTATTTTAACATTTATAAAATTGAATTTTTATATTAAATACTGAATCATTGAAAAAAAAAGGAAAAGAAATTAATTTAATTTAATAATAAACTAATAAAAAAAAAAAAAAAAAAAAAAAAAA
>Ga0102914_1000105_pt1 | contig 11569 bp, 6 predicted proteins | sample Colrivmeta1561A3_FD_78198 | JGI IMG/M metagenome (GOLD analysis project Ga0102914, IMG submission 78198) | Estuarine microbial communities from the Columbia River estuary - metaG 1561A-3 | ecosystem: Environmental > Aquatic > Marine > Intertidal zone > Estuary | place: USA: Columbia River Estuary...
AACCAGCCAGTGAGGTTTTCATATCAGCGGCACCACGACCATAGAGATGTGCGTCACGCTCACTCGGTATAAATGGATCAGTGGTCCATTTTTCTAAGGGGCCAGTGGGCACCACATCGGTATGACCTGCAAAGGCAAGAACCTTACCTTTGGGCTCGGAACCCCGCTTGATTGCCCATAAATTGGTGACCTGAAAATTAGCCGGTCCACTCACAATGGTCTCGGTCTCAAACCCGATTGCCCCAAGTCGTTTTGCAATCAACTCTTGGCAGCCACCATCGGCTGGCGTTACCGAACGACACGAAATTAGTTCTTTGGTGAAATCAAGAGCGTTAGACATAGCTGAGGAATAGCATCCTAATCACGTAGGAGTTCATTGATGGCGGTCTTGGCACGCGTTTGTGCATCCACTTTTTTCACAATCACAGCAGCATATAAACTGTACTTACCGTTACTAGCAGGGATTGAGCCCGGGACCACCACTGAGCCTGATGGCACTCGGCCGTAGTGGACCTCGCCGGTCTCGCGGTCATAGATCTTGGTGCTTTGACCAATATAGACACCCATTGAGAGCACGCTGTTTTCTTCAATGACAACACCTTCGACCACTTCGGAGCGTGCGCCAATAAAGCAGTATCTTCGATAATGACTGGACCTGCCTGAATGGGTTCTAAGACTCCACCAATGCCAACGCCTCCCGAGAGATGAACGTTCTTACCGATCTGAGCACATGACCCCACGGTTGCCCAGATATCAACCATGGTTCCTTCGTCCACATAGGCACCAATATTGACGTAAGAGGGCATGAGAACCACATTTTTGGCTACATAAGAACCTCGGCGGGCAAATGCGGGCGGAACGACTCGGAAGCCGCCTTTAGCAAAGTCTTCCGGGGTGTAATTTGCAAACTTGCTGGGGACTTTGTCGTAGAACTGTGTAAAACCACCTGCTGACATCGTTTGGTTATCTTCGAGGCGGAACGATAACAAGACCGCTTTTTTAACCCATTGATTGACATTCCACTGCCCTACACTTTGTCTCTGAGCAACTCGGATAGAGCCATTATTAAGACCCTCCAAGACTGCGCCAACAGCCTGTCTGATCTCAGCGGGTGCAGAGCTTGGGGAAAGATTGGCACGGTTTTCCCAGGCCTGATCGATGGTGGTTTGTAGGGCTAGACTCATAGGTTGTCGATAACTATAGGATTGATAAGGATTTTTAGAAAATTCGTGGTTTAAATCACAAGTGTTTCATTATATTGGGGGTTCTCCTAGAGCGTTGACCATGCGCAGGATTGTTATCATCTCTGCTGAGAACTTTTTAATCCTAAAATCCCTGACTTTGTCCCCCAAGAAGAACGTCCGTGCAACTTAAATCTATTAAATTATCTGGCTTTAAATCCTTTGTTGACCCTACTCATTTTGAGTTGCCTGGCCAGTTAATTGGGGTTGTAGGACCCAATGGCTGCGGTAAGTCCAACATCATTGATGCGGTACGGTGGGTGCTTGGCGAATCTCGCGCTAGCGAGTTGCGCGGCGAGTCAATGCAAGACGTGATTTTTAATGGCTCGGGTCTACGTAAACCCTCTGGCCGTGCCAGCGTCGAACTCATTTTTGATAATGCTGATGGGCGTGCACATGGGCAATGGTCAAGCTTCACAGAATTGTCTGTTAAACGGGTCTTAACACGTGATGGCAATTCGAGTTACTACATTAATAATCAGGTAGTCCGTCGCAAAGACGTCCAAGATATCTTTCTAGGAACGGGTCTTGGTCCTCGTGCTTATGCCATTATTGGGCAAGGAACCATTTCCCGAATCTTGGAGTCCAAGCCGGAGGAGTTGCGAGTCTTCTTAGAGGAAGCTGCTGGGGTATCCAAATACAAAGAGCGTCGTAAAGAAACCGCATCACGTTTAGAAGATACTCAGGAGAATCTTGTTCGCGTGCAGGATATTGTGCGTGAGCTTGAGCAACAACTCGCTCGTCTTGAGGCCCAAGCAGAAGTTGCAAGTCGCCACAACGAGCTCTTGGCACACATGAAGTCGCAACAGCATCTCCTTTGGTTTGTGAAACAAACTGAGTCTGGTAAAGAACAAGAGAAGCACGCCAATGCAATTCGTGAGACGCAGGTTAAATTGGAAGCAGAAACATCAAAGCTGCGCCATGCGGAGTCTGAACTAGAGACTATGCGTACCCAGCAATACGCCTTGCAGGATGTTGTCTCTAAAGCTCAGGGTGATCTCTATGAAACCAATTCAGAGGTAAGCCAGGTTGAGGCCGAAATTAAATATGTGCAGGAATCTCGGCAGCGCCTCCAAGAGCAGGTTGCCGATTTACAAGCTCAGCTCGATCGTTGGACCACCCAAGAGAAAGAGGCTGCACAGGCGCAGCGCCAAGCCGAACAGGAGTGTAGAGAGGCTAGTGAGAACGAGACAAGCTTGCAAGCAGAATTTGTGCAACTACAGCAACGAACTCCTACTCAGGATCAGGCTTATCAAGCAGCAAGTATTGCGCTTGAAAAAGCGCGTACCGTGCTAGCTAGTATGGAGCAACGCATTATCAGTTTGCAAGAGCGGGCCAGGGCTGGAGAATCTCAGTCTGAAGAAGTGAATGGTCGAGCGAGTCGTCTAAACGATGAGTTAGTAGGAATGCGTAAGCCCGATCAGCAAGCGCTTCAGATGGCTACTGATCGCCATGTAATGGCGCAACGTAAAGCAGAGGAAGCTAAGCTTAAAGCCAATCAAACCCAAGGGCAGGTTCCTGCAACCGATGCTATTCGTCAAAAAGCTTTAGAGCAGATTCAAAAAGCGAATCAAGATGTTCATCAAAGTGAGGCCAAATTAACGGCCTTAGCTGCTTTGCAGGCTAGCGTTCAGGCACAAGGCAAAATTGGACCTTGGTTGGAGAGCAAGGGTCTCAAAGAAAGTAAACGACTGTGGCAAGAGCTAAAAGTTGAAAAAGGCTGGGAGCCCGCGTTGGAATCAGTATTGCGGGAGCGCTTAGCAGCATTAACCGGTAAGAGTATTAATGAGACACTCAGTCTTGCGCAAGATGCGCCCCCGAGCCGTTTGGCTATTTTATTGACCGATGGTATCGACCAATCCGATTCCAAGCCACCGGCTGGTTTTATAACGCTCTTATCTCGAGTTCAGGCAAGCGGAACAATTGCAGGCGTTCTTCAAGAATGGCTCAGCCATATTTACATTGCAGATAATTTAGAAGACGCGTTGCGTCGACGCTCCCAACTAAGCAGGGGGGCTGCTCTAGTTACTCAGCAGGGCCATATGGTGACCCGAGTGGGGGTGCAGTTGTACGCAGCAGACTCAGAGCAAGCCGGAATGTTGGCTAGAGCCCAAGAGATGGAAAGCCTTGAGAAGCAACTCAAGGCCCAACAGTTGATTCAGAGTGAGGCTCGAAGCGAGCTCGAGCAGGCGAATGCTAACTATCAAGCCGCTCAACAAGCCGCTGATCAGGCTCGGATTGCAGCCGACCAGTCAGTCCAGGAGGCTCATAGCTTCCAGGTGGAGAAGATGCAACTATTGCAAGCAGAAGAGCAGTACAGCACTCGAGCAGCGCAGATTGATAGTGAGCTTCAAGAAATTACACAGCAGTTAGGCCAGATTCAAGAAGCCAATGCGCAAATTAATACACAATTGACCCAATCAGAGTCGGAGAAGGCTGCCCTACAAAATAGCCTCAGTTCTGCGCAACAGCATTTGGAGCAAGCCGAGTCAGCGCGTGAGTTACTACGAGAAGAACTTCGTCAAGCCGAGATGACCGCCCAAGAGGCTGCGTTTACTACACGTTCACTTCAGCAAAAAATCAATGATTTGCAGCGTGATCAAACAACTGCTAGAACCCAGATCATGGAACTACAGGATCGTTTTGATGCAAGCCAAACCGAGCTAAAGGGTTTAAGTGATGAGGCAGCCCAGAATAAATTACAGACATTGTTAATTACGCGCTCTGAGCGTGAGGCAGCCCTTGCTAAAGCACGGACCGAACAAGAGGCTATGCAACATCAGTTACGCGAGGCAGACGAGGCTCGTCTATTTTTGGAGCAAACTCTCCAACCGATGCGCGATCGTGTGGTTGACCTGCAATTACGTGAGCAAGCAGCGCGCTTAAGCTATGAGCAGTTCACCACCTTGCTAATGGATGACGAGGCGGATCTGCAGGACTTAGCGGAGCGCTATAGCCCTGAATTGCGAGCGAGCAGTTTGCAGGGTGAGGTAACCCGCCTGAATAATGAAATCCAGTCGCTCGGACCAGTCAATATGGCGGCACTTGAGGAGTTGACGAGCAGTCGGGAGCGTAAATCATTCTTAGATGCTCAATCCGCTGATTTGAATGAAGCTATTAAAACCCTAACGGACGCAATTGCCAAAATTGATGCGGAGACTAGAGATCTCTTGCAAGGTACCTTCGATCAAGTGAATACCCATTTTGGACGCTTATTCCCCGAACTTTTTGGTGGAGGGCATGCCGAGTTGGTGATGACCGGTGAAGAGATCTTGGATGCCGGTGTGCAAGTGATGGCACAACCTCCCGGTAAGAAGAACAGCACGATTCATTTGCTCTCAGGTGGCGAGAAAGCATTAACAGCGATTGCCCTAGTGTTTTCTCTATTCTTGTTGAATCCAGCCCCATTTTGCTTGTTGGATGAGGTGGATGCCCCACTTGATGATGCAAATACGATGCGCTATTCTGAAATGGTGTCTAGAATGTCAGGTAAGACCCAGTTTGTGTTTATTTCGCATAACAAGATCACCATGGAAATTGCAAGCCAATTGATTGGAGTAACTATGCAGGAACAGGGCGTCTCGCGGATTGTTGCGGTTGACATCACATCGGCAGTATCGATGGTGGAGGCGGCTTAATGCCGCTTGAGCAATTTTCGTCTCAATGGGGCTTGTCGGAGCTACAGCTTGCCCTAGGTTTTATTGGCTTCCTGTTTTTCATTTGGGTAATTGTCTATAACATCCGCAATACCAAGGGTCGCAGAGGTAATGATGCTGTGCGGGTTGAACCAAGCTCCAAGTCGGAAGAGGTAATCGTTAGTGAGCCAATCCCTGCCCCCTTAAGCCCTTATCAAACCTTATCTAAACAAACTATTGATCCACGGATTGATTGTGTGATTGCTTTGCGGTTTTCAGAACCCATTTCCGGAATTGAGATTTTGGATGATCTGAACGATTGGACTGACCTACAAACACCTTGGATGGCGGATGGTTTGTCGGTTACCGGTCCGAGTGAGGGGGTATGGTGCCCGTTGGACACAAATCATTTTTATGCAGAGATTCAATTGGCAGTGCAATTGGCTAGCCGTAAAGGCCCAATCGGAGTTCTTGAGTTATCTGATTTTTGCTCTCGGGTACAAGCTCTTGCAGAAACTTTAGACGCCCAAATCGATATGCCATCTGTCAGCGGGATGCTTGATAGTGCAAAAGAGTTGGATGTGATTGCCGCTCAAAGTGATGTGCTCTTGGGTATCAATATTGTGTTTGATCAACAATCGTGGTCTTGGCCTCATCTTGATTCAGCTCTTACCCAACGTGGATTTAAGCTAAGTAATGATGGTGCATATTTCGAATATTCCATGCAAGGAAAGACTGTATTTCGGACTGGACAATTTGATCATCAGACCCCCGTCTCGCAAATTACCCTTCAACTCGAGGTGCCAGTTGTTCTAGCTAACCTACAGCCATTTGATCGAATGCTGAAAGAGGCGGCGGATATTGCAGAAACTCTACAAGGGCGTTTAGTGGACGATAACGGCATCAATCTCACCGAAAGCTCGGTGAATGTGATTCGACAACAGCTTGACGTCCTATATGCCCAGTTAGAGAAATCTGGTATTGCTGCTGGATCGGGTACCGCCATTCGATTATTTAGTTAGGACAGCAATTGAGTAAAGACGGATCCTTAGAAGCGGATCGTTTCCGCTATTTGCAAACAGAACTTGCGCGTCTAGAGCATGCCTATTACGTACTTGATCAACCTCTAGTACCCGATGCAGAATATGATCGCTTGTATCGAGAGCTCCTCGATCTGGAGCAAAAATATCCCGACTGGATAAGCGCAGATTCTTTATCACAACGTGTTGGCGGAACACCATTAAAAGTATTTAATGAGGTCAAGCACGCTGTACCAATGCTCTCTTTAAATAATGCGTTTGAGGAATCTGAGTTAATAAACTTTGATCGGCGCTGTCGTGATGGCTTAGGGCTTGAGGGTGTGGAGTACGCATGTGAACTAAAGTTTGATGGATTGGCAATCTCCTTACGCTACGAGCGCGGGGTATTGGTACAGGCAGCTACCCGAGGCGATGGGGCGAGTGGCGAAGACGTCACAGTCAATATCCGCACCATCCGCGCTATTCCATTGCGCTTAACTGGGAAGAAGATTCCGGATGTTCTGGAGGTGCGTGGCGAGGTATTCATGCATCGCGACGATTTTGAGAAAATGAATAAATACGCTGCAACTCTTGGAGAAAAAGAATTTGCGAATCCTCGTAATGCTGCTGCGGGGAGTTTGCGACAACTTGACTCCAGGATTACGGCAAAGCGACCTTTAAGTTTCTTTGCCTATGGCCTTGGCGCCTTTGAGCCTATTAATTGGCTTCCCAAGACTCATAGTCAGTTACTTGATCATTACGTAGAGCTTGGGCTTCCTGTTTGTCAGGAGCGGCGGGTGGTAAGTTCTGTAGATGGCCTGAATCAGTTTTATCAAGAAATTGGAAGAAAGCGCAATCAGTTACCTTACGAGATTGATGGCGTTGTCTATAAGGTGAATTCGTTTAGTCAGCAAAATACCTTGGGATTTGTCTCGCGCGCACCACGGTTTGCAATTGCTCATAAATACCCAGCCCAAGAGGAGATCACGACTGTTTTGGGTATAGACGTTCAGGTTGGTCGAACTGGTGCGATTACACCGGTTGCTCGGCTATCTCCAGTGCTTGTTGGCGGTGTTACTGTTACTAATGCCACACTTCATAATGAGGATGAGGTCCGTCGTAAGGACGTACGGGTGGGTGATACGGTTGTTGTGCGTCGAGCAGGAGATGTCATTCCGGAAGTGGTTTCGGTCGTTTTAGATCGAAGACCGCAGCACGCCAAGCCATTTGAAATTCCAAGCCGTTGCCCGATTTGTGATTCCCACATCGAGCGTTTGGTTGATGAAGCAATAGCAAGGTGTAGTGGCGGTCTATTTTGTGCCGCCCAACGCAAGCAAGCCTTACTTCATTTTGCCCATCGTCGCGCCATGGACATTGAGGGGCTCGGTGACAAAATTGTTGATCAGCTCGTTGATCTCAATTTGGTTCGAACCCCTGCTGATCTCTACCGCTTAGGATTTTCTGCATTAGCTAATTTAGAGCGGATGGGTGATAAGTCTGCAGATAATTTGATTCGATCGATTGCACAATCCAAGAGTACAAGCTTGCCACGCTTTATCTTTGGCCTGGGTATTCGCCATGTGGGGGAAAGCACTGCTAAAGATTTGGCTAAGTATTTTGGAACAATGCAGGCCCTCATGGATGCACAGATGGAAGATCTTCTTACGGTTAATGATGTGGGTCCAGTAGTAGCAAACTCCATCATCAGTTTTATGTCGGAGAGCCATAATCGAGAGGTCATCGAACAATTATTAGCATCAGGGATTGAGTTTCAGGTGGAAGAGCAAATTGCTAGTGTTGATCTTAGTGATAAGACCTTTGTTCTTACGGGTACATTGCCAACGATGTCACGCGATCAAGCAAAGACTTTACTTGAAGCAGCAGGCGCAAAAGTGGCAGGCTCAGTGTCTCAGAAAACCTCTTATGTTGTTGCTGGATCTGACGCCGGAAGTAAGTTAGAGAAAGCTAATGAGCTAGGCATCCCCATACTGGATGAGGACGCTTTAATGAAAATCTTAGGCCGCTAAGACCTCTAGCAATTCTGTTTCAAGCTGAATCTGTAACTTAGGATTCTTACTCAGGTTAGTGCCATCAAGCAACATAATGTCTTCCACTCGCTCCCCAAGGGTATTAATGCGGGCAGTATGTAAAGAAACACGGTGTTTTGCTAAGGCCTTGGCAACCGCATATAACAGACCAGAACGGTCTGATGCTGAAAGAGTGAGAGCAAAGTATTCATTGCGTTCATCGGGTTGCAAGCTCACTCTTGCTTGGATTGGAAAACTTTTAGATTGACGCGAGAGACGACCAATATTGGGCTCTGGTAAGGGGGCTGATTTTTGAATGGATTCCGCGAGTTCATACTCAACGAGCTGAATCAGATCACGATAGCTACCTCCGTCCTCGACCAAATGACTTCCTGAGATCTGGAAGGTATCCAAAGCGTAGCCATGCTTTGTCGTATGGATTCTGGCATCCCAAATCGAGAAGTTATGACGCTCAAAATAGGCACAGATCCGAGCAAATAAATCCGCCTGATCTTTTACATATACGGCGATTTGCAGACCCTCACCGGCCGGTGAGAGGCGGCCACGCACAATTGGCTTTTCAGCATCAACATGGTTAAAAAGATGGCGTGTAAGCCACGCAATATCTCCCGCTTCTTGTCTTAAAAAGAAAGCAACATCGAGTTGTTTCCATAATGTATTGCATGCGCTATCCTCAATACCAAAGAGTCGGAGCTGACGATAGGCCTCCTCTTGGTTCTGGATTAACTCCGATGACGGATCTGGCTTAGCACCGCCGAGGACTCGTAAGGTGGCGCGATAGAGATCCTCCAGTAATTTTCCTTTCCAGGCGTTCCAAACTTTTGGACTGGTCCCCCGAATATCCGCTACAGTCAGTAAATACAGGGCAGTGAGATGACGCTCGTCACGCATACGTTTTGCAAAAGCAGTAATTACATCAGGATCAGTAATATCTTGTTTTTGTGCAATCTGACTCATCGTAAGATGCTCTGCGACGAGCCATACTAAGAGCTCAGTCTCATCAGCAGAAAGCCCATGCTCTTTCGCAAAGAGACGCGCATCTTTTTTTCCGAGTTCGGAATGGTCTCCGCCGCGCCCCTTGGCAATATCATGAAAAATGGCTGCTAAGACAATAATCCAATTCTTTTCAAAGCTGGCGATAAGCTTGCTACACACTGGGAACTCGTGGGTATGCTCAATAATCATGAAACGCCGAACATTGCGTAAGACCATCAGAATATGTTGATCAACGGTATAGACATGAAATAGATCATGTTGCATTTGCCCTACGATGCGCCGAAATGATGGTAGATAACGGCCTAGTACGCTGGTTTGATTCATTAAACGAAATGCGGTAGTAACTCCATCAGGTAATTTGAGTAACTCCATAAACCTTGCACGATTTCTGGGATCCTTCCGCCAGGTCGCATCCATTAATTGCCGAGCGTTATACAGCGCTCTAAAAACAGTTGCTGACAAACCAGTGATGGCCGGATTTTGTGCAAAAATCAAGAAGGTTTGTAATATTGCTTCAGGATGTTTTTGATAGAGGTTTTGATCAACAATATCGAGTAGACCTTGCCTCTCAATAAACATCTCATTACCAACGCCAGGAATCGGGTGTGTGGTTCGCGCCTCATTTGGAAACAGTAAGGCCTCGATGTTTTGCATCAGAATAGTATTCAGCTGACTGACTGCCTTTGCGGCCCAATAGTAATGCCGCATAAGTTCTTCGCTAGCCAAGCGCGCGGAGTCTTGTTGGATACCGGATTGTTTAGCAAGTGCTGCCTGTAAATCAAATACCAAGACATCCTGTCGACGCTTAGCTAAGAGGTGCAGGTTGGCCCGAATCGTTTGCAGGAGTTTTTGATTACGATTCAGCTCTTTTAGTTCACGGGCAGTAATTAGACCTTTTTTATGAAGATCTGTAAAACTATGACCAAGCCCAGCCGCCTTACTTACCCACAGGATAATTTGTAGATCACGTAAACCACCTGGACTCTCTTTGCAGTTTGGTTCGAGAGCATAAGGAGTTTCCTGATATTTATAGTGGCGTTGTTGAAGCTCTAAGAGCTTTGCCTGAAAAAATGCTTTAGGCTCCATTGCTTCTTCTAAGTTGCGTTTAAAGTGCTTGAACAGTCCGCGATTACCACCAATTGGGCGAGCTTCTAGAACAGAGGTGCGGATTGTAATATCTCCCGCAGCTTCTGATAAGCACTCTGATAAAGATCGAACGGCCGAGCCGATTTCTAGACCAGAGTCCCAGCAACGTGCAATAAATTTCTCAATATTGCTTGGTATATGTTGATTGTTGCTATTTGATTCATCATCGAGCAGGATCAAAATATCGATGTCTGAGTAAGGAAATAGCTCGCCGCGTCCATAGCCACCCACAGCCAATAAGGCAGCATCATGATGCAAGCCAGATTCATTCCAAAGTTGCAAGAGCAATGCATCGGTAGCCTGGCTCAGCTTTTGCATGAGTTTAGATACATTCTGATGCTGTAGAAATTCAGAGCAGGTTAACGCTCTTGCATCTTGTGGTAGATTGGCACTTAAATTCATTGGCTACCCATTAGCAGCAAAGATCTAAGCGGCGACGGGATTGGGTCGATAGTGCAATTGACCCACACAGGCAGGTGCTTTTGGAGTACTGTCTGACCAGGTTAATACCTCGACACCGGTGCGCGTCACTAAAATCGTATGCTCCCATTGCGCGGATAGGCTGCGATCTTTCGTTTTGACAGTCCATTGATCAGGCATGGTGCGGATCTCGCGCCGTCCTGCATTGATCATGGGCTCAATCGTAAAGGTCATGCCTTCTTCAAGAGCCTCACCTGTTCCAGGCTTACCGTAGTGCAAGATTTGCGGGTCTTGATGAAAGACCTTGCCAATACCATGGCCACAATACTCACGAACCACGGAGTACCCTGCGTTTTCAGCATGCGTTTGAATAGCATAACCAATATCACCCAGACGGGTGCCTGGCTTCACTTGTGCAATACCAAGCCACATACATTCAAAGGTAATTTGATTCAGGCGCGCCGCCATAATTGAAATCTCACCAACACTGAACATCCTGCTGGTATCCCCGTAGTAACCTGCTTGGGTGATTACAGTAATGTCGAGATTAACGACATCACCATTTTTGAGCACCTTATCGCCTGGGATGCCGTGGCAAATGACATCGTTTACCGAGGTGCAAATGGCAGCAGGAAAGGGTGGGTAGCCCGGTGGTTGATAGTTGAGTGGCGCTGGAATAGTCTTTTGCACATCCTTCATATAGGCATGACAAAGTCGGTCTAATTCACCAGTGCTTACCCCCGGCTTAATGAATGGCGTGATGTAATCCAGGACCTCGCTGGCGAGCCGACCAGCCTCACGCATCCCTTGCAGGTCCTTTTCATCAGTAAATATGCTGTGCATAGCTTGTATTATGGCTGAATATCTCTGCTTGGGCTTCCCTTCGAGCTCACTAGATGACTGATATTTAAGGTATAATTCACAAATCGTCCTCATCGTGAGGGCGAAATCCCAGGTCAAGCCATCCAGGGTGGCGCTTTTGAGCGCAGTCAGGACTTGACCTTAGAACCAACCCTTAGGAGATTGTAATGTCAGTGACAATGCGTGAAATGCTGGAAGCTGGG
>Ga0102914_1000106_pt1 | contig 11507 bp, 11 predicted proteins | sample Colrivmeta1561A3_FD_78198 | JGI IMG/M metagenome (GOLD analysis project Ga0102914, IMG submission 78198) | Estuarine microbial communities from the Columbia River estuary - metaG 1561A-3 | ecosystem: Environmental > Aquatic > Marine > Intertidal zone > Estuary | place: USA: Columbia River...
AAGTATGCGTTGAGCCGTCTCAACAAGCTTCTCGACCAAGCTGGCTACAAGCGAACGGCGAAAAATTTCAACCGTCTCCCAGCCTGGTATAAGCAGATCAACGAGTGGAAGGCCAAGCACCCGCTCTCCTTCAAGGACACGGACGATGTGATTCAGCCCCAACACGTCATCCGACTCTTGTGCGAGATGACCAAGGGCGAAGCGATCATCACCACAGGCGTTGGCCAACACCAAATGTGGGCCGGTCAATTTTACAATTTCGACAAACCACGCACATTCATCACATCCGCAGGTCTAGGTTCCATGGGCTTCGGTTATCCTTCCGCAATGGGAGCCAAGGTCGGCGCGCCTCACAAGCAGGTCGTTGACATCGATGGGGACGGATCCTTTTTGATGAATGTCCAAGAGTTGGCCACGGCTCATATCGAGGGCATTGCAGCCAAGGCGATTATTCTCAATAACCAACACCTCGGTATGGTTGTTCAATGGGAAGATCGCTTCCACGGCGGCAACCGTGGGCATACCTTCCTCGGCGACCCGAAGGATCTCGAGCGCGTTTACCCAAACTACGTTGACATCGCCAAAGGGTTTGGCGTCCCTTGCGAACGGGTTCTCCATAAAAAAGATCTGCCAGCCGCAATGAAGCGCATGCTTGATTCGAAAGAAGCCTATCTTCTCGACGTCATGGTGCCATTCACTGAGCACGTGTTGCCAATGATTCCCGCAGGCAAGACCTACAAGGATATCATTACCGAGTAATTGCTGATATTTTTTTCGGTCAACTACGGCTGAAATGGAGTTTGAGCCCTCCTAAACTGATCTGGAGGGTTCTTTTCTTTGTCCTGTCGAGATGCGATTACAGTTGTGAAGACCGCGAGGAAAGTGCATCTCGAACCCCGTATGGATTGGAATGAGAAAATCCTAAAGCAAACAAAAAGCGGAGGCGATTCTGGGGCGTAAAACGCTTAGCCACTGAACCATTGATTGATCCCAAAGGATTTTGGAAGACTGAGTTTTTAAAAACAAACCCCTCAACCAAAGAGGGATGAATTTTGAGGGGGAGCTCCGGGAGGAGGCGGCTTTATTTCCCTGCGGGAACGTGAACGGGGTCAGGGGTGAGGGCTTTTGCGAGTGAGGCAAGCCCCTTGTATTTTTTCCCTGTTTTTTTGACCATTCCGCGGGATACGAGATTTTGAAGTTTCTCATAGGCGCGAAGGCGAAGCATTTCCTCCCCGCCACTGGCTGCGTTACGGGCACGGAGTTGTTCATGAACCATGTCGAACAACTGTTTGAATTCAAAAGAATTCTTCTTTGTGAGCACCGCAACCAACTCTTCGGTCACCAAATCGGGACCTCGACGAGAAAACGCACTTTTACGTTGCATAAGCATTAGACGGGAGATTTACCATTCTTATGCAGGGTTGTCCAGCCAAACTTTCATTAATCTTTGCGCGCGACTGGGTGGGGGACTTTTTTGCTTGGAGTGGCTTGGTGAGAATCCTAGTTTGATCGCTTAAATGAAACCACCTATTCGCGTTGCTGTCACCGGTGCTGCCGGCCAAATTTCCTACTCCCTCCTTCCTCGCATTGCTTCTGGCGCGATGTTTGGGCCCGATCAGCAGGTTATTCTTCAACTCATTGAAGTTCCTTTTGAAAAAGCGATGAAGGCACTTGAGGGTGTGGCGATGGAGTTGGACGACTGTGCCTTTCCCCTGCTGCACAGCATGGTTCTCACCGATGATGCCCGAGTCGGATTCAAGGATGCTAACTGGTGTCTCCTTGTTGGAGCGAAGCCACGCGGTCCAGGAATGGAGCGCGCTGATCTGCTGAAGGATAACGGAAAAATCTTTACGTCACAGGGAACAATTATTGATGAGGTCTCGGCCGAGAACGCCCGTGTGGCCGTGGTGGGTAATCCGGCGAATACAAATTGCATGATTGCCTCCAGCAAGGCCCGCCGCCTCACCCCTGACCGCTTTACTGCCATGGTCCGCTTGGATCAGAATCGCGCCCAAACGATGCTGGCCAAAAAGGCCGGCGTTGCCACTACGGATGTGAGCGACATTTTTATCTTCGGTAATCACAGTCCAACGATGTTCCCCGCATTTGGTCATGCCAAAATCAATGGCAATGCCGCGACGGGTGTGATCAATGATTCCGCTTGGCTCGAAGGCGCCTTCTGTGAATCCGTTGGCAAGCGCGGTGCCGCTATCATTACAGCTCGGGGAGCTTCCTCCGCCGCTTCCGCTGCGAATGCCTTGGTCGACCATGTGCGCGATCTCAGCACTCCTGGGGCCATTCATTCCATCGCCGTGAAATCCGAGGGGCGTTACGGATTTGACCCCGAAGTGTGGGCAGGCATGCCGGTCAAAACCCTCGCTCCTGGCGAATACGAGGTGATCAGTGGAGTTCCTCTCGACGACTTTGCCAAAACGAAAATCGCAGCGACCAACAAGGAGCTCTCGGACGAACGCGCGATGGTCGCCGAAATGCTCGGCTAGGCCCAAATAAAAAGGGATATCATTCCTCCTCGACTAGCGGGGAGGAATCGCTCTCCGCATCGCGAAGCGCGGGTGCGGCGTGCTCAGGAAGGCATTCCACATTGCGAAGTTTTCGTTCGAGCACTCGGCTGCGTGTTCCCACGTGATCGATCTCGGTCGAAGCGGTGTGCAGCTTTTTCTTCACGCTCTCGAGTGCGGCGCCAAACTTCGAGAACTCGGTCTTAACGGCCGCCAAAGTTTGCCATACTTCGCTAGAACGTTGCTCGATCGCCACGGTGCGGAAGCCCATTTGGAGACTATTGAGGATCGCGACCAGCGTGGTCGGTCCGGCAATGACCACGCGATGATCCCGCTGAATGCATTCCGCCAACTCGCGTCGGCGAAGGACTTCGGCATACAGTCCCTCAGTGGGGAGGAACATGATCGCAAAATCCGTTGTCTTCGGCGGGTTCAGGTATTTGTCGCAAATGGTGCGCGCATTCGTCTTGATGGCCGTTTCGAGTTGGCGTGCGGCTACCTCCGCGTCGATTGTGGCTCCGGCATTGAGTGCATCGACCAGGCGCTCGTAGTCTTCTTTGGGAAATTTGGCATCGATCGGTAGCCAGACACTGGTTCCATCTCCATTTCGGCCGGGAAGTTTCACGGCAAATTCGACTCTCTCCCGCTCGCCCTTGGTGGCCACATTTTTGTCGTATTGTTGAGGACTGAGGAATTGCTCAAGGATCGCCGCCAGTTGGACCTCGCCCCAAGCTCCGCGCGTGGTGACATTGGACATCACCTTCTTCAAATCTCCGACGCCCTGCGCGAGAGTCTGCATGTTCAGCATCGCGGATTGAACCTTGTCCAAGTTATCGCTCACGATTTTGAAGGATTCGCCAAGCCGGCGCTCGAGCGTTGTCTGGAGCTTCTCCTCCACCGTGGCGCGCATGGCTTCGAGCTTGGCGTTATTATCCTGCTGGAGTCCGGTCAGCTTGCTTTCTACGGTGCTGCGCAGTCCTTCAATTTTCTCTTCGTTGCTCCGTGTGAGTGCCCCAAGTTGAGTTCGGAAGCTGTCGAGTTGCTGGTTCTGGAGGTCGAATGCATTTTTGACTGAGGACGCCAAGGTCTGGATTTCCTGACGAGTGGAATCCGTGAAAGCGTGGCGGAATTCGCTGATCTGTCGGTCCAGCGACTCGCGTAGCGCATTGATCATAGCCGTTTGCGCTAGCAGTGTTTCGCGTGTGGATTCTGCGCTCTGCTGGATGCCGGTTTGGATGTATTGGAAGAGTTCCTGCCGCGAACTTGCGTTCTCCTGCCTCAAAACGGCTTCAAACTCAGTCCGCGCATCCCTCGCTGCTTGAGAGATGATTCGCTTGCGAGTCACTGTGGTCCAGACCACAGCTATCAAAGTGAGGGTGGAGAGTGCGGCGAGGGTGATAAGCAGGAACTGCATAGAATGGCAGAATAAAGACTACCCGATCTTCATCGGATTTGCTCTCTCAAAAAAGAGGGGCCGCAGTGGATGCGTTTAAAACAGTCACTTGTATAAGCCCAAACCCACTCGTTTGATTTCGTCAATTCGCGATCGGAGTCTTTTCCGAAACACGCGCCGACAGGTCGAGATGTTCTTCCGACAGTCACGAATGCTTATCGCAGAGCAATTGTGCCGAGCGCAACCCCCACGCCGACGCCTAAAATAGCTCCCACCTTCGAGCCTCTTCCAAACAGCACACCCCACGCCACAAGCAAAGCCCATGGAAGCGGCCCAAAAAGAGAACTCCGATGAAAGATCAAGTGCATCGGAAGCAACGCAAAAGGCACTGCAAAGCGCCATTCGTGATAGGAAAGAAGCGGAAGAGAAACAAGCGATCGAGAAAAAGGGTACCAAGTCCCCAACGGAATAGGGATAGCCTAGCTCATCATAGTCCAGACCTGAACTCCGAGTGAAAGCAGAGCGACAATGATGGCAGCAATTCCAAAAATCAAATTGGAATCCGAAGATGGCGCTTGTTCTGCCGCAGCTTCCGTTGAACTCGCTGGAGCGGTTTTCGGGGCTTTTTGCGCCGCCTGCTTCAGGTTCATTGTTGCCTGAGGAACCGTTTTTGCGGGTTGAGGTAGAGAGATCTTTGCCGTTTCCTTTTTGGGAGGAGTGGCCGATGGGCCTGCTGCAGGTGCGCTAGGAAGTTTGATGCCCGAGGCCGGCTTGTTCTCTTCGATTTTAGTCACGCCCGGAGTGGCCGGAGGTTTGGGAAGACTAGGGGCACCGGGAGCGGTTGGCGCAGCTGGAGGTTTAGCGATGCCGACTGGTGCTGGAGCACTGATGCCTGGAGCAGCTGGAGGCTTGGGAATGCCAATGGCAGCGGGAGCGCCTGGAGCAGCTGGAGGCTTGCCGATGGCGGCCGGTGACGGAGCACTGATGCCTGGAGCAGTTGGAGGCTTGGGAATGCCAATGGCAGCGGGAGCGCTTGGAGCAGCGGGAGGCTTGCCGATGGCGACTGGTGGCGGTGCGCTGATGCCTGGAGCCGCCGGAGGCTTGGCAATGGCGACTGGTGCTGGAGCACTGATGCCCGGAGCGGTTGGGGGCTTGGGAATGCCAATGGTAGCAGGAGCGCTGGGAGCGGTCGGGGGCTTGGCAATGGCGACTGGTGCTGGGGCACTGATGCCTGGAGCAGCCGGAGTCTTGGGAATGCCAATGGCGGCAGGAGCGACCGGAGCAGCTCCGCTCGGAGAAGGGGGAACGAGACGTGGCCCTGCTGCTGGCGGAGTCAGTGGGGCGACCGAAACACCAGCGGGTTTAGGAATCGATGGTGATGGTACGACCGTGCCCATCACTTGAGCAGGCTTGGGCGGGAAATTGATTTTCGCGGTAGCTGGCATAATGGGAGGCTTGGGTAAACCATCAGGAGCACTCCCTAAAACAATGCGGACAGTTTCTTTATTTGGTTCGGACATATCGATTCTGGTGGAGCTTATTTAACGAAAGCTATTCTTTCCCTTAGCTGGGGCCTTTGTCAATTTTCGTTTGTTTTTTCATTTAGGCCCAAAAGAGATTTTGGTTGATTTCGTTTATCCTGAATCGCTGAACGATTTGATCGGCTTTTATTGCCATCGAACAAGCAACACGGCAATGGGGTGCTCAATAAAAACAGGCACTTTATAAAACCGAATTTCATGCAGTCAATTTAGGACCGTTACAATTGCCAAAAATGAAAGCAGAAAAAAATCGAAACTAAAACGTCACCGCCTTGATACGATTCATCCACAAAAGAGCGAGTGAGGGCTTCCCAACGAAGAAGCATTCCCTCGCTTTGGTGATAATCGGCCAACGCTTGCAAGGCTGAGGAGCTTCAGTCTGTTATTGAGGCCTTTGGTATGCGGAACTGGTCTGTGCGTCTTGCGAGTAAGCGTTCGAAGAGGGGGCGGAGTTGAAGTCCACGTTCTGCTGCATTTTTTCATCTTGAAACGTGGTAATGTATCCCTTGCTTCTTAGAAAAACAACCAACGCGCGACGGAGAAGGGTGCTCACCTTGCGGTCCCCCTCGGCAATCGCTGCTCGCTCAGTGGCTCTCAGTTCATCATCGGTGAGGCGCACCGTGATCCGTTGCTCCATTTTTTGATCAATGTTCATCAGGACGATAGTTTACTGCGCCTTAAATCGAAGGCAAGTCAGTATTTGACCCAGATGCAAAATTCATTTTTGCCTTATTCCAAAAGGCTGCTGCGATTGGGATCGGAGGGCGATTCGCTTATGGATGGAAACGCGAAAGATCGGGGATTTGTCATTTTAAAATTGATCCAAGGTTGGAGAGGTTTACGGAATTGGGACGAACCGGAATGCTGAAAGCTTATTGTCTCCGCGACGCTCGAACTTTGTAGTGTTGACTCGCGCCGGCCCCAGCGGCTCGGCCATTTGGGCTCATCACAAGGATGATCTATCGCGCGAGCGCCCGCTCGCTTATTAGAATTCGCTGCGCGAATTTCTGGCGGATGGGGGGGGATTCGAACCCCCGATACCTTGCGGTATACACGCTTTCCAGGCGAGCGCAATCGACCACTCTGCCACCCATCCCACTAGAAGAAACTAAGTTCATAGACGATTCGTGAGAGCTTGACAATGACTGCTTACAAATTGTCCAAAGATATTTGATGATTTCGGTTTTGGATCGGATCGATATTAAGCGATATATCAAGCATGTCTCAAAAGCAGTCACCCGCCGCACTTGAAAAAATCGCTCGGAGTTTCCGGGCATTGTCTGAACCGACGCGCTTGATGCTTTTGCAGGAGTTGAAGGCCGGGCCGATGTCGGTGAATGAGTTGGTCGAGATCAGTGGGTTGTCTCAGGCGAATATTTCGAAGCAGTTGGCTGTTCTGCGGGACGAAGGATTCCTCGACCGGGAGCAACGCGGAACGGCGGCCATATACTCGATTGGGGATCCGATGGTGATGGAGCTATGCAAGCTCATGTGCGAAGGCATGAATCGCCGAGCCAAGGAACGAGCAATCCATTTCTCGATCTAGTCGCCCGTTCCTCGCAGGTCTCTTGATGCTACTGGGCGGCTTGGGCTTCCACCTCGGTTTGGGCTGGTGGGGTGCCAGAATTGGGCTGAGTTTGCTTCGAAGGTTCGAGAGATTCCAACACGGAAGCCAGTGAAGGATCCGCTGTGAGAATGGCGTCGTGCATGGCTTGGCGGAATTCCTTGGCCGCAATCTCACGGCTTTCCGGTGTGGTAGCGGCTTTCAGTTTTGCTTCGGCCGCTTGAACGGCGGGGGCTTGTTTGGCTATAGCTCTGGCTGTATCAAGTTTGCTTTTTTGCTCTGGCGGGAGCTTGGCTGCGGGGGAGTCTCCCTCTTTACGTTTGCCTTTTTTGCCGTCGTTGCCCGACTTATTGTCATGAGCATTCTTTTTGAAAACCTCGGAGATTTTATTGACGGCATCGGTGAGAGAGGGATCCGATTTGATCATTGTTTCGCGGACGGCGGAGCGGAAGGCTTCCGAGGCCTTATCGGCTTGGGCTTTGAGTTCTTGGATTTTGGGATCATCCATCGCTGCGGTTCGGGCGGTCTTGAATCGCTCGCGAAGGTCTTCTGGGATTGATTCGAGGATTTTTTTCTCGTGCCCTTTCCAATAACCTTCTTTGCCGCCTTGGAGTGGAGGTGATTTCTGTGCAGGAGCGGGGCTTTGGGACCATGCTGGCGTGGTGATCTGGAATGTGCAGAGGGCGGCGAGACCAAAGAGCGAATGAGTGTATTTCATAATGTTCAAAAGCTAAAACCCCGGGATCGGAGGAAAGTTGCGAAAAAAAATCAAGCTGTCGGTTCGGATGGGTTTTGCGAAACCGGAAGGCGGATATGGAATGTGGCTCCTTGGCTAGGTGTGCTCTCGACGGAGACCGTGCCTCCATGGGCGAGGATGATGTTTTTGACGATGGAGAGGCCGAGGCCGGTGCCGCCTCCGTCACGGGAGCGGTCTTTGTGAACGCGATAAAAGCGGTCGAAGATAAAAGGCTGTGCGCTAAGAGGGATGCCTGGTCCGTTGTCAGCGATGGCGATGGCAATGGTGTGTTCATCTCGCTTCGCGGTGATGGATAGAACAAGATCGCCCGAGTCGCCGTAGCGGAGGGCATTGGTGAGGAGATTCAAGTAAACTTGTTCCATGCGGCGGGAGTCCGCTTCGATCACGCGAGCTTCCACTGGCCATTCGATTTCGATGCGGGCTTTGGTTGCTGAAATGGTGGGTTTCAGATTTTCCAATACGCGGAGCAGGAGTTCGTGGAGATTCACGGAATCCAATTCCAAAAGGCGGGCCCGGCCTTCCATTTGGGAGATGCTGAGAAGATCTTCGATGAGGAGATTGAGGCGTTGGACATTGCGTTGGATGGCTTCCAACGAACGTTCGGCCATTTCAGGTTCCTCCATGGCGCCGTCGAGAAGAGTTTCTACATACCCCTTGATAATGGCTAGAGGGGTTCGGAATTCATGAGAGACATTGGCAATGAATTCCCTGCGTGTGGCCTCAAGGTTGCGGACGTCGGTGACATCCTGAAAAACGAGAAGCGCAGCTTGGGGGAGGGGGCTTGACTCGGGAGAGAGGGCGGCAACGTGGATGTTGAAATGCCGCTGAATGGAGGTTCCTTTGGGAGTGATGGTTTCGAAACTGAGTTCGATTTGCTGGGGTTCTCCACCTGCAAGTGCTCGCTCGCTGGCATGTTGGAGTTCATGCCGCCGAAAATACTCTAGCACAGTGCGGCCAATGGGGGAGCGTCCGGGAGAAAAGAAATGCAGAAGAGCCTCATTGACGAGCGTGATCCTTTGAGTGCGGTCAATGATGAGTATGCCCTCGACCATACCCGAGAGAATGCCACGCAAGCTGAGATCTTCATTGGCGATTTGGCGGTCGAGCTTAAGGAGTAGCTCGGAGATTCGCTTCACGTGTCTTGTCGTTTCCGCATATTGACCGGGTTCGTCCTGCACGGCGGGAATACGGAAATTCCCCGAGGCCATTTGCTCCAGATCTCGACGGAGACTTTGCCAGGGCTTAATGAAGCGCAGATGGATAAAGATTGCCGCGCTGGCGATGGCTGCAATGGAGATAAAAAGAAGGAACGTGTTCAAGATGCAGATTGCACATTAAAACGATACCCTTCGCCGCGTATAGTTTCCAGTCTGGGAGCGTGACCAAGTAGTTTTTCACGAAGTCGGCGCATGTGGGTATCGACGGTCCTAGTATCCATCCCAGGAGAATAACCCCAGACATCGCGCAGAAGGTCGTCTCTTCCGAGTGTGCGTCCCCGATTCTTCACAAGTGTGATGAGGAGTTTGAACTCAGTAGTCGTGAGCTCAAGGCGTTCCCCGTCGATGCGCGCTTGGAGGCTCGATTTGTCTAGGGTGAGGCCATCGAGTTCGATGACCGACGTGCTGGCGGCGGACGTACGCAGGCGGCGAAGAAGCGCTTGAACGCGCAAAACGAGTTCTCTGGGGCTGAATGGCTTGCCAACATAATCGTCTGCGCCTGTTTCTAAGCCTTTCACCCGGTCTTTTTGCTCATCCTTCGCGGTGAGCATGAGGATCGGGATGTGGGTCGTTTCGGAGTCTTGTTTGAGGGCTCGGCAGACTTCCAATCCGCTCATTCCGGGCAGCATGAGATCCAGGACAACGATGTCCGGACGGTTGCTGCGAACGGACGCTAAGCCCGCATCGCCGCTGGTGGCGACGATGACCTTGAATCCCGCCCGCTTGAGGTTATAGCGGAGCAGATCCACAACGTCGGATTCATCTTCCACAATTAGCACGGTATCTTCCATGAGGTGGTGCTTAGACAAGTCGCACACTTCAAGCAAGAGATCAAAAGTGACAAAAAAATCAGGTCACCGCATGGTGGCTCAGAAAAAAACAATAAAACTGAACCGCGGTGACCTGAGTTGTTGTCGCAACTGATAGGTTAGACGACGCGAAAATGGCCGCGTTCAAATTTTCTTTAAAAAATCTTACGCATCGATCACGAGGCCGACTGGGCAGTGGTCGCTGCCAGTGATTTCGGGTTGGATGAAAGCGGATTTGAGGCTCGAGGCCATTGAGGCGGAGGCGCAAAAGTAGTCGATGCGCCATCCGATATTCTTCTCCCGAGCACCATGCTGGTAGCTCCACCAGGTGTAATTTCCGCCTTTGGGTTCAAAGTGACGGAAGGTATCGATGAATCCAGCGTTGAGAACTTGGTCAAATGCCTCCCGCTCCTCGATCGTGAATCCCGCATTGCGGGTATTATCCTTCGGGCGGGCCAGATCGATCTCCTGATGGGCGACATTCATATCGCCACAGAAAATGACCGGCTTCGATTTTTGGAGTTGCACGAGGTGGTTGATGAAAGCGGGGGTCCAATCACGCGTGCGGTAATCGAGGCGGGTCAGTTCCCTCTTCGAATTCGGCGTGTAAACATTCACCAAATGGAAATCGCCGAAATCCGCCGAGATCACGCGTCCTTCGGTATCGTGCTCGGGAACGCCAATGCCGTAGGTGACCGCAAGGGGCTTCTTGCGCGTGAGGATCGCTGTGCCAGAGTAACCGGGCTTGAGGGCGGAATTCCAAAAAACCTCATAACCTTCGAAGCGGTGGGGCACCTGCTCCGGGCGGGCTTTGGTTTCCTGAAGGCAGATGATATCCGCTGCCTCCGCTTCGAGATACTCCGGTAGACCCTTGCCGAGGACCGAGCGGATGCCGTTGACGTTCCAAGATAGGATTTTCATGTCGTGAGTGTCTGTCGCGGAGCGGTTGGTGGCGTGTTAGCTGATTTTTTCGAGCAGGTAGTTTTTGAGATCGGCGATGGCGATCCGTTCCTGTTGCATCGAGTCGCGATGGCGGAGAGTGACAGTGCCTTCCTTCTCTGGGCCATTTTCTCCGATGGTGTCGAAATCGACGGTGACGCAGAAAGGCGTTCCTGCTTCGTCTTGGCGTCGGTAGCGGCGACCGATGGCACCGGACTCATCGTAGAAAACATTCATGATGCCACGCAGCGAAGCCACGATCTCACGGGCTTTTTCCACGAGTTGGGGTTTGTTTTTGAGGAGCGGGAAGATGCCGCATTTGATCGGAGCCATGCGGGGGTGGAAGCGCATCACGGTGCGGGTCTCGGATTTTCCCTTTTCGTCGGTGACGGTTTCCTCGTCGAAGGCCTCGCAAATGAGGGCCAGCGCGGTGCGATCGGTGCCAGCACTAGGTTCGACGACATGTGGAACGAAGCGTTCTTTCGTCACTTCATCATAGTAATCGAGGGGCTTTCCGCTGTGCTCGATGTGTTTGCCGAGATCGTAATCCGTGCGGTAGGCGATGCCTTCGAGTTCACTCACGCCGAAGGGGAATTCGTATTCCAGATCGTAGGTTTTTTTGGAGTAAAAGGCGCGTTCGCCATCGGGGATATCGTTAATGTGAATCTTCGAGCGGGGGATACCGATGTCCTCGTAGAACGCGAGGCGTTGCTCGAGCCAGTAGTCGGTGAGTTGCATGCCATCCTCGGGGCGGCAGAAATACTCGAT
>Ga0102914_1000109_pt1 | contig 11306 bp, 8 predicted proteins | sample Colrivmeta1561A3_FD_78198 | JGI IMG/M metagenome (GOLD analysis project Ga0102914, IMG submission 78198) | Estuarine microbial communities from the Columbia River estuary - metaG 1561A-3 | ecosystem: Environmental > Aquatic > Marine > Intertidal zone > Estuary | place: USA: Columbia River Estuary...
AATTACTTCTTATCTTATTCTGTAAACATATACTTTCATATATCTCTAATGCCTGATCAGCTGCTGTAGATGACCATTATGATACAGCTTTTAATTATAGGCCTTATTTAATATCCTTTAAATTTTTTATGGAGGTCTCCAAAAATTAAATTCTATTAAGCTATTGTTTTTCCTCACCTAATTTAAATTTTCCATTAACCCGATTTGAAATTATTTATTAGATTATATTATTACGCTCCTAATTCAACTATTTCAATTTTGATATTTAGGATTAAACTAATTCACTTTAAAGTAACATGAGTTACTTATTATAACAAAATTATAGGTACATATGCGAAAGAATCTATAAGCATCGCCCATATAAAAATTTATCCAAACCATACGATAATTAACCTAGCTGAAGCAATGCAAAACTTAATGATACAGATTATTTCAATTTATTTTGACTAGGATCATTAAGTACACATTCTACATATATAATATACGCTTACACCCTTAGTTGATTAAATGAAATTATGCCCTTCAATAAATTATCATGTATAATTGAAACTTAATTTAAATTCTAATTAGGATTATTTTGGCATATTAATTATAAATTCTTTGTTTTTTTTTTTTACTTATGCTCTAATTATTAACATAATATACTATCTTTTTTTTAGAAGCATAGAATTTTTTATTTATTTTTTACCCTTACAAACAATTATTAATTATCTTCTATCCTATTAACAATTGTAATTAGATCAGATGATGATTTTTCATCATGCTCCCATTAACAATTTTTTATCTAACCCATACATAACATCATTAATGTATTCAATGAACTATTTTCGCCAGGTGTAATCCAATCCTGAAGATTATTTTAAATTTCTTAGGCTTCAATCATATTACCCAATCGAATATAAGTGACAGATAATAAACTTTATGTCGCCCTTAATAGCCCTTACAGCTAAATCATATATTCATATTCTACGATTTTATCAATTTCCAGGAAAATCTCAAGCTTGGGTAAACTATTTAAAATATAAAACTCTATTGCCTAACCTTTTTAAGCAATATTAAATATTTTCTCAACTTATTTACTCTTTATAATATTGTCAGGAGAAGCTTTGAATTTTCTCTATTCAACAAATTGTGGGATAGTTTATTGTATTATATATTACGCATATTCATATATTCGATCTTAGACTTCAATACATATTTTCATAGCTTTATCGAATAAAGAATTTTCTATATATTAACTTACTAACTTTAATGTTACCCTTAATATATTTATTTTAAAGGTAATCGACTTTTCATTGTCATTTAACTAATTTATAAAATTCAAAATACGATCAATATCTTATTATGATAATTAATTTTCTATTATTAGATGATGAACTTACTCTATAAATATATTATCCAATACCTATGATGATCTAAATACCTCTTTATCATCTAATTTTTATTATTATTCTATACCCAAAGCCCATAGAAAATAAATTTCACGCGTATTACGCTTACATTCAGTTCTCATAAAACTTGAAAAATATAATTACTACAATAAAAATTAACCCATATTCTTTACCAATTCAGGTTAACCTATACTTAACAAATATTACAAATATGCCACCAAAAAATAATAAGGCAATTTTTATAAACCAAATATCCATGTAAATTATTCAAATTGTATATATTACTTTATACCTATTTTATTAATAAACAAACTCTATAAACTCAGATAATACAAATATGGCTATGCTTATTATAGATAAAACATTAAACCGGAATTCTTAATTGAATCCAACAGTTTTTAATAATCTGTAAAATCTATCACTTCACAGTCAGCTTGTTATAACTACATTCGTTTAAAATAAATCTCCAATTTTTAGAAATCTGAAAATTTGCTTCGAAAAATCACTTATTCACACGAATTCAAACATATCTTATATTGATCTATTTATTTAGATTAATTTTGTTCATAGAAAAAATTCTCAGGATGTATTTTACCATTAGAATATAAAGATAACCACACAAATTACAATTTATATGTATTTAAAACATCTAAGTTCTACCATTATTATTATTATTATTATTATTATTATTATTATTATTATTATTATTATTATTATATTAATTAAATATTTGGTGAAAGTTCTTTCGATCTTTATATAATTGAGTTTGAATTAATCAATTCATTTTGTTATATGATATTCTATAAATTCTGTTAATCATCAGCCTAGTGTAAAGTCGGTACATATTAACATGCAATTAATTTTAAGTATAAAGCTAAATGTAGAACTTATTTTGCGTATTCCTGTGTTTTCTGATCATCTTTTATTATCTAAATAGCTTGAATTGAGAGATCTTAAAGTTAAATAGCTGGCATATATTATAATATCCATGCAAAGTTAAGAAATATTACAATGAACTATTATTTCGCGATATTTATATAAATAGATTCATTGTTTATGTAATACTCATTTTATAGAAATAATTTTTTTAGCTTACTAAATACCAATGATGTTTGCTCGTTATACAATTAATCATTATTAGTTTGTAAGGCGTATTGGATGATTAATTTTCTGAATTTCAATAGTGAAGGACTCATTAAACATTACGATTAATTATCTTAAATTTAAATCAATTATTTATATTATGTTTCTGCTTCATTTAAATTCATAGCCCTTAAATTATTTTATAGCTATAAGAAGATGCATTGAGTTTATATATATTTAATATATTAAATAAATTTTGATCTTTATTCTATAGGTAGATGAGAAAAATCAAAATCCGCGAATAATTATTCTATTTCTGTTGATGTTTTATTTCGTTTTTGTTTGGCTGCTAAGTTGAGTGATTGAGAGATTGATTATATTTCATTAATAAATCTCGTCATTTCTTTATCAAATTCCTGTTTGTTTTGCATATCAAGTAGAATATTGATTTTTTAAATTTTGATGCTCAAATACTTGGAAATCTAAACGATAGTATTCATAGTAGCCTCGTAAATTGTTTAATCTTGAAATTCGTAATTTTTCAATGAATAATTAGAATATATTAATCGCTCTAAGCGATTTTTGCATAAGCTATTGATTCTTTCATCGGATCTTTTTAGATCTGAATTAAAGTAGTAGTATTAACCCTTCAATTCCTCTAACTACTCGTTCATTTTAGAAAACTTATGCTTTAAATGCTTGAAATACTAAGTAAATTAGTTATCAGTCTTTAGTTTAGATAGGAGCTCTTTTTTTTTTTCAATTTAATCATTTAATGTTTCTTAATTAAATTGATTTTATTTAGAATTTTTGGCTTCATTCTAAAGCTGTTATATATTTTGAGAGATAAATTTGTATTGATCAGATAAATCATCGCATATTTCATTGAATTCTAGAATTTGAGCCTACTTTAAATACAACTAGGCTCTTAAATACATATATTTCAAAATATTTATAAAGTCGTGTTGCCTTTCGATTTCCAAAAATAATTCATAAATTGATATTTTAACATAATCGCAGAACACGCTTAGAAATGTCGCATCATTATCCTAATTAGCTATATTGGTGAAGAATTAAGTTTTTAGTGTATTTTCAAAGATGTCACAATGACTATTTGCTATGGTATACGCCTTGACTCCAATGTAAAAGCTAATGCGATGCAAATTTTCTTTTAAGTATACACTCAATTATATCTATTGTCCTTTTAATATATCTTATGGCTATTATTATTCAAGTTTGATTATGCGAATAATATAGTCTGACATTAATTTTGGTTTTTTATATTAATTGATTAGATTTTCAAATTCATCTGGGAATTCTTGTATGGAATATAGATATGTTGATAGTGATCTATCAGCGTAGAGTGTGTCGGACATTATTCTTTTAATTAGTAGGGATGATTTTTAGCGTTTTTCAGGTTATTTGTTTATCATATCGATGATTATTTTAATTGATTGAGGGTATTTTTTTTATATTTTTTCTGAATTATCAATGAGCCATTATTGAATAGTCAATGCTACATCACCTTAATATTTTTTGAGATCAGGTTTTAATTATTCAGTCATTTTACCTAGGGTGATCATTTCTAGGCAGACTATGCCTAATGAATAAATGTCTGATTGATAGGGATCGAATCGAGGATAAGGTTAATCATAAGTTTAAAAATGTGCTCCTATAAGCTCTGGGCTGGTAAACCATATTTCATAATTGTTGATTCCTCTGATAAAATATGGTCTCTATTTTTTATAGTCATACCAATAAAACATTGCGGTATCTAGTATGGCATATGAGGCTGCTTTAGGTTCATTTGGATTGGACCCTCCGATAAGATAAAATGATTGAGGGGAAATTAACCCATGATAAATTCCATATGAGGACTCCAAAATATCAAATACTTTTAATGCTGATGATATAAAATCCAAAATATCCTTGTCCTCGTAGTTTAAGCTAAACTTTGATCTCAACTAAATAACATTTTGGAGGGTGATACCATTTATATAATAACCTATTGGAAGTATATATGATCTGGCTAATGATGCTTTACATAAATTAATATTGATTTAATCCAAAGGATCTGATTAGTTCATTGAAATATAATTTAATGTTGGAACTGTAAAGCTTCCTTTCTATTTTAATTATTTTGCTAAATCCTTTATAGCATAAAATCTAAGTACATTATTTAAAATACAATCATGAATATCTCTTGAGTATTCAACCTAAGTTATAAATACCACACTTATATCATCCATATTTGGGCTAGCGGCTGTGCTCACACTAGCTAGCCACCTAAAAGTATCATAATGTGTATAAATTATTTTTGATTATTGGTGCTTATCCAATAACTTCACTAAGGTTATAGAGGGGTTACCTTCACTTTGATATTATTTGATAGAATCAAGAGCTAGTGAATCGAATATAAGTTAATTTAAATATAACTATAAACCCAAATCCTCTTAAATGGAGGATAATTATTGGCTAATTTATCCTAATGGTCTGGTCATGATACGATGCCATAATGATTTATTATCCTCTAGTAAAAGTTCTAATTAAGTGGCATTACGAGAGCTCAATTATACTGGCGTTTTTTTTCTTTATTCAGGTTACACATTTTCTATATACTCTATAAAGTCCTTGAAATTCACAGTTTTAAATTGATTTTCTGCCTTACCATTAAGCATATTAAAGAATTGAGCGTCAACTGAAATTTATTACTTCTGCTATATTTTTTAATCAAATGTTTTATACTTTTCATATAATTGTTTATAATTTTAAATAATCTGTTAAGAACTCAAACGTTTTTTAGTTTTTCTTGTGTTATAAAACCAAACACCCTATACCCTTAGATATAACACCTTCCTAGTATTAATCCATGAATGTTTTTCAACGTATTTTTATATTTTCTTAGTCATTTCTTCATTCTCTACCTTATTCTACTCTAGTTCTAGATTACTTGCTATTTATTCTAGCTTGTCCCGATATTTTAGCTGCATATATTATTCATTCCTTTTTTAATTTTGTTCGAAATTACTTTTAACTACCATTAATTTTCTCCAATCTAAATTTTTTATCAGTTATTTTGATCGTTTTTGATAAAAATATCGTTCACTCAACCTATCCTCGCTCCATAATTTCTTATGAGCGGTTAATCGCTATAGTTTTTTAAAAAATATAAGTGACTTCTCTGAAAAAGCATTTTAACGTTTGTATATATTACGATCTTCTGAATTTTTGAATTGAAACTATAATTATTTATTGCTTATCCTATCTTTATTTTCAGATTTAAGCTCCTTTGCAATTGGATCTTTGAAAAGAAGTTCTATCCCCTTATAATTCTGATCCTATATTAATTTACGGATATTTATTTTATCAATTTTTGTAAATTTATAATGATCCTCCAATTCATCTTCACTGCTCATTGTATCATATTAATCTTTATTTTCTTCACCCTATTTCGGCATATCATTCATTCGACATCCATATATTTTATAAATTGGATAATGTTTATTTACATTAACATCATTACTATCATCGTTATCACTTATACCTTATTAATTTAGACCACAAAATTTTTCAATAGTTGCATCATATATATACTCATGTCTTTTAAGAAGCTAAAGCATACCATAGGGCACTTCAGAGAATATAGAGTTCTCTATGAATCTCAATAAAAAATTGGAAAATAGAATAATTAGAAAGAATTAAAGTGTTCCTAAACCAAAGCCATCATTACCCATTCTGACACTTTAATAGCTAATAAAAGCTGAATTAGTTAATAAAGATACATAGGATAGAAATTCTAATATACCATTCCAAACACCTATAGATTTTTCTCCCAATGGCAAAGGTCTTTACGTATATTTAAATAATTTTATCTTATCAGTCTATAATTCTAAAGCGTTCCATATAAATCCTATAAAAAAACTCATTGGAAATGTAAAACCAAATAACGCCAACATTGAATACTATATAGTTATTTCCATATAATCATCAACTGTACCATATCGCTCAGGTGTAATTACATATGATTCTTTTAGAGATTCCTCTTCAATATATTCATTTATTTTCTTAAATGTATTACCTTTTATTTAAACATTATCGATGTCCTCTACTTTTTATTAAGATTATTATTTCTTAAATTTTTAAGATTCTTATGATTATTCTGATGAAAATGATGGTAACCTATATAAAATATATGGTGTTTATTCTAAACTATCATCTTACTTACTCACCACCTATTTTGCTTATTCGTTTTATTTTATTTAAAAATGCTTCTATTAAAACTATCTAATAAATAATAAAAGTTTAGGTTTAACTATCTCCCATATATTCAATGTAAATTATAGAATGAATATTGTAGCAAAATAATATTATGTGTGTTCGTAGCAATCATTTTTATGTATGCAACGAAACCCAAAATAATTATTCAAAAATTATATCGATAACAATGGTACACATAAGCTTGAGAAGCTCAATAAATATTTTTTAAAAATATAATTCATCTCATAATCATTTACAGTTTCATGATTCTCGAAATCTGTTAATTTATCAGATATTTCATCATATATTTCATCACATATCAATATAATAATCAAATTTATTAATGCTGGTATTGTTACCTCTAAATGTATCAATCCCATAGACATATTCTCTTCAGAGAAGTTGTATTTTTCCATAAAATAATCAGTTAGAAAAAATAAACCAATTACCATTGAAAAATACACAACAAACACCACACATAAAAGTTAAATCGTTAAAATTATTCTCATTAATTTTTACACCATCGGAAATTCAGTTGCATTCATTTCATCATTCTCGAGCGAACGATGACGATTTCCCTTAAATGCAGAACGCTAATCTGAAGTATTTAATTTATCCTTCATTTATCCATAACGAACAGCAAATTCATGCTCTTCTCTTTACCACAAATCAAACATTAAATTAACCCATTGTATTTAAATCATACCAAAAACAATAGCCCATATAACATATTAAGGGGATTTATTATTAAATTATATCTATAATATATTAATTCCAGCTCCCAATATCCCTATTGGTAACAACATTTTAGTATAATGACCCAAATATGTAAAATAAAGAGATATTTTTTCACCATAATACTCTCTAATTGCTGATGTAGGAACATACCATGGTTGAATAATCGAAAATTCCCATATATATTAAAGATTAATTAGTTTAGGTTCTGTAAATTAATATAATTTATTGTAATATTTATTTTATTTTAATTTAATATTGTTTTCTGTTATGTTGTCTTTTTAGCTCTTAATAGATAATTATTAAGAATAGTTTATATATTATTTAACCTACCGATAAAAATATGGATATTGGGATTCTTTTTCAAAAGATTATATATTAATATATTTGTCGAATAAATCCGTAAATAATCTTGTCTAAGACTCACCAAATAACTCTAATTTATCATTCAAACAGAATACCTAATTTGCAAAATTATAACTTATTAAATTATTCCAATTTAATTTTTATTTGAGTAATAGGCTACTTATTTTTATACGCTCCATTGCTGAAAATATTGAATTTCGACCAGTTTCGCATATTTAATATTTTTACCAAATAGAATTTAATTTATTTTTCGATGAAAATGATAATTTATTTGGAGTTATAATGTATGGAACATAAATTTCAAAAGGATCCTCCCCAATATCATCCCAAATCGTATACAATAACTTTTTTCTATAATTGACTATTTTCAAAGCTTCGGTAAATAAATTCCCATATTCATATGCCAATTTTTCTCTTTTACATACTTTCATATGTTTGGTACCAATAATTTTATTGGAATTGAGATGAAGGAATGATTTAATCTGTTTAAATTTTTCTTGATTTTCAATGTAAAGTTTAACTTGATCAGCTATATTTTATAGATGATTTTATAGATTTGGATTATTTTTGAGTGATTCGATAAGTTATATAGATTTGGTACCTCCTGTTAGTAAGATATCTTCGTATTTTTTTATTTCTTTAGATAAATCCTTATTTTTTTTGAGATATAAAGATATGATTTGTTTTTTATCATTTATGGTTATGCTTTCGTCATTTTCAAACTGGTATTTCTCTCTGAATTCACAAATTTTATCCTTAATAAATGATAGGTATTCATAATAAGCATCCCATTATTCATCTGATGGACCATCCTCATCATCCAATAAATCTTCTTTACCATATTCAAATAATGTTTAATTTAATTGAGATAGGTTAATTTCTCTAGCTATTGATTTATATTTTATTTATTCTAGTAATTAAATAATTTTTGGTCTTAGGTATTTAAACTTAGGTGAGCATAGTTTTTCATTATCATCATATTGATTAGGTTTCCATAATCTATTGTTTAGTCTCAAAGGTCTTAGATTACTGTCAACAGGTTCCAGAGAAAATAGATCAGAGAACTTTAAATTGAATTATTCATTAATTATTTAAATAAAAAAATAATAATTTTTTACGTTAAAGTTCAATTTTTTTGTAATTTCATTCTTTTCTGCCTCAATCTTCAAATTTTAATCCGACTGATATAGCACACAAAATATTTTTTCTTCATTTCCAGAAATAAAACTTCGTAGATTGAATCCATCTTTAGATAATTGCAATAACACCTAATTATTTATTATTATTATTATTATTATTATTATTATTATTATTATTATTATTATTATAATTATATTTATAATATATCATATATATTATTTTTTATATTACAATATTTCTAATCAGAGTTAATAAATCAGCTGTATCTTTATCTGACCTAATCCATTTCTTGTCGCTTTAGCCATCAGGATTTTTTTTTAAATATCCACCCCCAAGCATAATTTTTCTTCTTTTTTGATTGTTCAAAAAATTATAATCTACCTACAATGCTTACTTAACCAGTTATATTTACGATTTTTTGTCCTCTACATTATCATTTTGTTTCTGGAGCTATATTTATGATTATTTATCATCAGCATTATCGATTTGAACAGCTTTTTCGAATATATTTCTCACAGCTATATCAATACGGTCCTCAATATCCATGTTAAGATTTTAAACTTCCTCATAACTTACAACACTTTATGCTTAATTGTCCGATTATTATACTATAATTTTGTTAATTTTATATTTTTTTATTTATAAAAATATTTGTTTACAATTTTTCGATAATTTAGAATCCGATCGTTATAATCTTTTACTCTATGAATCAATATTTTCTTTTTCAATAAATTGGGAACTTTTTCTTTTAAAAATATTCTTTGAGGTTTTTGAATCTTAATCATTAATTCTTACACTTGATATTCCATTGTTTTCGATTTTTTCTGAATTTTTTCTCTGATCCCTAGACATTTTTGAATCCTGGCTTTAATATCTATATTTATTTGATGCTTCATTGTTCTATTATTTTTCCAAATTTAATTAATCTCTTGAGCTCTAATTTGAGAGTTTTTTATAACTTAGCATTATTTCGGGGCTTTCTAATAATTCTAATAATAAAAAAAAAAAAAAATTTAACTATATATTATTCAAATATTACAATTTCTCTAATTTTTAAAATCTAAATTTTTCATTTTATTTGATGGTCGATTCAATTCATAATTTTCATTTTAATCTAAATTTATAAATATAGTATATTATAAAATAATATATTTTTTTTTTTTTTTTATTATACAATCTCTCTATTAATTTTCATCATTATCATTTATTTTTTTACTTGATTGTTCATTATCTGAATCACTATTATTATCCTCATTATTAAGAAATGAACTGGCTACTTCTATAGCTTTTAACATCAATAATTAATCTATAATCTATTCATCTGATTCCTATTTAGAAATTAATAATTTTTTGCAAATATCTATAATTTCAATAGCTAAAGGGGGATCATAATCGTGATCTATTTATTTGCAATCTGGATTAGGGAAACTTATAAAACAAATTTTTTGATATTATTATTTTATATATATAATAATAATTTTAAAAAAAAAATAAATATAATATTTTCTAACCTAATTATTATATCACCCATATGTAAATCAAATTCATTGACATAGGATGAAATTTTTTTATTTTCATCATTTTAAAATTATACGATTTATGCTATATTTTTTTTATTTGTGTCATTTTACTTACTTTTTTTTTAGCCGACAAATCTTCGACCCAAATTTTCAGAAAATCCTAAGTATTTATTTAATTCAATATGATCGTCATCCTCTATATCTCGACCCATTAGAATTTTTAAATATATCCTAAAAATTTTTGAATAATATTTTTAATTGTCCCGCACTCTTTTTTTCTTTTATTACATTAAAGTATACCTATAATATATAAAATTATTGTGATAATTTTATTACAATTACAATTATTAATTTTTTATACATATAAAAAAAATATATATATATGAATATAAGGCGAAAAAATAATACTCAAAAGATTTAATTATATTTGTATCATTAATTATTTTTATAAATATAAATTCAAAAGTTTTATGGTATAATGGGTAGATTTCTCATTATATTGAGATGCTCTTAAATTGGTTTATACATTGAAAATGCTTAAGATTAAATTGATAATTATAAATTTTGTGAGCAATTAAAGAACTATTTTAATGGATTTTATATTGGACTTTATAAACTAATTAACTAAAAAAAACCCATATTAAATGCCATCTAAATTAAAATTATGATTATATAATAAAAATTTTATACTTTCAATTTTTATACTAGATATGTAGGTCGCCCTACATTATTTTAGGAATTTAATGGATCTATAATTACCAATGCTTAATTTTAACAAAATACCTTAAATAAATTTTTTATAATAATTGATTTA
>Ga0102914_1000110_pt1 | contig 11304 bp, 5 predicted proteins | sample Colrivmeta1561A3_FD_78198 | JGI IMG/M metagenome (GOLD analysis project Ga0102914, IMG submission 78198) | Estuarine microbial communities from the Columbia River estuary - metaG 1561A-3 | ecosystem: Environmental > Aquatic > Marine > Intertidal zone > Estuary | place: USA: Columbia River Estuary...
CAACCAGGGAGGAAGTGTCAAGATACATGACTTGCATGATTCACTGTGTTACAGCTGCAGTGTATTATTCCAGCAAAGTTTGGGATGGGGCGATGCCCAAAAAACGGGAAATCTTCCTCGACAAACAAGTGCTGATGTTCTTCCTCTTGATGAGTGCAGTTGCGGTTAATGTCCCCTTTTTTGTGGAAAATGGACCATCCCCAACACCGACATGGTTCGAAAACTTGAGGAACAAAATTCATAAGGAGTTTTGCTTAGTGGGAGATGTCACTCCTTTGCAAGATCCCCTCTCCACAATCACTCTGCTTCATGTGTGCCACATGGAGGCACATTTAAAAAACGCCACAGAGATTTTTAAAAGTGCCCCACAAATTCAAGAATCACTAAAAGAACTGAGAGAGACAACCTCCCTCGACAAATTGTCTAAAACAGCTGTAATCATTACAAAGGAGAAGGATTCAGGTGGAGAAAACAAGAAACAGCCCTTGACAGCAAGTATTGATCAGTACTACAAGTACCTCTTAGCGGACCTAAAGGAAGTGACAATTCAGTTAGGGAATTGTTACTTGTTTGCACAAAAACAACGAGTATCAAATAATGCAGAAGATGATGAAGAAGAACAGGGCACTACAGACATAGGACAAGACGAGGAAGAAGAAGACATGGAGGAAGAAGAATCGGATGAAGATGAAGAAGAAGTGGACTCATTTTTTGGAGATGGTGAAGATAATATGGCCATTGAGGAGGGGGCAGGCAGTACCGTGCAAGCTAAGCCTACCTTTATCAGGTCTGTTCACCAACTTGCTTCATGCATGAAAAAAAATGAAAATTTGTTCAATGATTTAGGATGTGATGCTCAAGTTGTTATGCAGAGCCTATCTACTTTTGTTGGGAGTATGACTGACTACCTTGGCACTGAAGGAAATGACATGAAGGCTCTATCGAAATAAGTAAATTTTTTGATCTGGGGCCGATTTGTGCGTTTGGGGTCGATTTGTGCTTTTGGGGTCGATTTGTGCTTCCAATGTAAGGTTGGAATCAATATTAAATTCGCCGATTGGGGCAGATTTGTGCTTCTGGGGCCAATTTGTGCATTTGGGCTCGAAATTCTTTGGTGCCCTTTGAGCTCCTTTGAGTAATACATCCATATAATGTTTGATTATCATTATTTCTTCATCATTTTATGGCGACGCGAATGTTTCAGTTCAATCCATAATTCCCATCATTGCATCCCCATCATGTATTCTGTGCAAAGCTCATAAAATTAAGACTGACGATTTTAATTTTGGGGTCCCCTCATCTGGCGAGAAGCGAAACTGACGAACCGAAACGTCGAAATGTCCAACTTTGGCCTAAAATTTCGACATGATCCCATGAGGACCTGGCAACAACTTTGGGATGAAAGCGGACCACCTTTGACTCAAGGTGGAGCGGATCCAAATGTCCCCCCGCTCACCTTTGGGTCGTCTTATTCCGATGAAGTGTGTGGACTCTCGAACGATGGAATGCGAATCCTCTTCCCGATATTCCTCGGAATTAACCCTGTACCGATGGACGTTGCCATGATCCCTCTCCCTGAAATCATGGATATGGCATTCTTTGAAAAAATGGCAGCCTTCATTGCAAGAATTAAGCAATTCCTTCGCAGCATCCCGTCTGTGGCCAGCCATGGGGCAGTTAGTTGGGACAGTGGTGGATTTCTTGAAAATGTGATCGACGCTAATGAAGTTCATCTACGTTATGTAAATGGTTTCAACGATGTCGTCTTTAACCGTGTCTTGGAGGATGTAGACTTGATATTGAATGATTGGAATGGGGAGCATTCGAATGGCACAATCTCGCACGCTAATTTCTTTGCGAACGAGAATATTGACGAGGAAGCAATGCAGCAATTCCGAAACAATATATTTGCAACACTCATAAAGTAAATCATGATGATCTGGCAGCAACAACTTTGGGATGAAAGCGGACCACCTTTGACTCAAAGTGGAGCGGATCCAAATAATGTCCCCCCGCTCACCTTTGGGTCGTCTTATTCCCGATGAAGTGTGTGGACTCCTGACGTCAGGCCGCTGACTCTGCACTCACTCCTTGACGCGGCGACGCGTGACACAGGATTGTACACCTGAAAGTCTACCAAAGCACTATTTTCCCGCCAAAATCATGTTCGGCCGGGTCCTGAAAATAATTTGCCACCCTTTCCCGCCAAAATCTGATTCGGCCCGGTCCTGAAAATAATTTGCCATTCATTCCCGCCAAAATCATGTTCCGCCGCATCCAGGAAATAGTTTGCTACTCTTTTCCCGCCAAAATCATTTTCGGCCGGGTCCTGAAAATAATTTGCCACTCTTTCCCGCCAAAAATACTATCGGCCGGGTCCTGAAAGTAATTTGCCATTCATTCCCACCAAAATCATTTTCGGCCGGGTCCTGAAAATAATTTGCCACTCTTTCCCGCCAAAATCAAGTTCGGCCGGGTCCTGAAAATAAGACGTCATTCTTTCCCGCCGAAATCATGTTCCGCCGCATCAGGAAATAGTTTGCCACTCTTTTCCCGCCAAAATCATTTTCGACCGGGTCCTGAAAATAATTTGCCACTCTTTCCCGCCAAAAATACTCTCGTCCGCTTCCAGGAAATAATTTGCCATTCATTCCCGCTCTTCAAAGGTCCTAAAATCTTGGAGTTTAGTAGATTGCTCGTTAGCACTCAGTTGTCTAGCAAACATGAACCTCTCCTAATGCCGAGGGGTAGTCTGAGATGTTCTCATAATTTTCAGAAGTGAGAACGAATCCTCTTGGTTGTCAACAAATTATCTGTTTGTGCAGACTGCAAAGGTGACCAGCACTCCCACAGCGGAAATTTCAGACCCGAACCAGGACATTTCACTAATGATGGCACATGCAACACAAGATGGGGGTAACATAACAGAAGAGGCCACAGGGAGCGGAGATGCTAGTGAGGGGGCAATCGAACAAGCAATGGGAGAGACAAACAGCACTCCCACAGCTGGGAGCAGAACAATGGAAGTTGCGGCCCCTTCTGAAGTGGCAAATATATCCCACCCCGCCGGGCATGCAGTGAGTGGAGATGAGGGGGCAGTTGAAGTTGGAATGGGAGAGACGAACAGCACTCCCACAGCTGGGAGCGGATCTATGGAAGTTGCAGCCCCTTCTGAAGTGAGTGGAGATGCTAGTGAGGGTGCAGTCGAAGTTGGAATGGGAGAGACGAACAGCACGCCCACAGCTGGGAGCGGATCTATGGAAGTTGCAGCCCCTTCTGCAGTGGCAATTCCTCTTACACTGGAACTGAATGCCGGAATCCTTCCTTTTTTGTGCCTCCGCGACAACAAACCGCAGCCAAAAGGGAACCACCACTTACCATCCATCTCCTGCCCATGGAATCCAAAAGCTCTGGCACAATCGCGGGTCCAAAACCTATGCACAAAACTAACTGATGAGCCTCAGGGTCATCTGGTGTCAGCTCTGGATGGACCAACCATTCTAGTAGTTCTGACAACTTTTGAAAGCACTCATCAGCAGGGACTTCATCCTCCTGATATCATGTTCCAACCTGAATGTGGATTGATCGCTGTGCCACTGACAGTAGATGTTCTGCAGAATGCCATAGAATGGTTGGATCCAAATGTTGACAAGGATCTTGGTGGCGACCTGTCTGCACTTGCTTGCCAGTACATTCAACTGCTTCAGGAGAAGTTACACCCCCCACTAACAGCCGAGGATGGTAGTAATAATATCATCAAAGATTACTGCACCAAGCTGAAGAAATTTATTGGCGACCATGCATGGGGTGACGAGTCAGTTGAAGAGATATATCATTTACAGCAAATGCCAAACTCACTGGCAACAGCTGGGTTTCTCCAGCATTTCATCCTCAAACACCTTGCATGGGTGACCAAGGTTGCAGCACACACAGTGAATGGGCTGGTCAGAGTTGAGGCACTGCAGATGTTAATGACAAAGAATCTAGGAAAAGAGCATGAACTGGGATGGCTTAGCCGCCACTACCAACGAAAGATTCAAGTGATGCTTTATCTCCCTTGCTTAGTTGACTCTAAATTTGCGTCAGGAATCAGGGACATCTCTTCACAACACCAGCAGAACACAAAGAAAATGGAAGCTCACACTGTTTTACATTTTTTGAAATGGGCATTGGAATATGCAAAGTCCAATCAGAAGTATGTACTATTGTCAGCCGGACTGGAAGAATTTTACAGCACGCATCCCATCTTGACCGATATTGAGAATCAGTGGAAGGAACATTTGGGCAAGTTGCACAAGAATTGTGGGGGCAGTCAGGAAACTAGGGAACTCTTCATTCAGAATGCCATAGCGGACCTGCCTGATGAGCTGGCGGGACACATGCCCCCTGAGTTTTACATCAGGTCATGGGTGCAGCTAATGATTGAAGGCATTGGTGACACCATTACAGATGTGGGAGTGCATGCAGGCCTCCAATATAATGCAACGGCGCTTCTTGAGACATTTCAAGTGAAGTCAAAGCTGGCTAAGAAGACCAAGAAGCTGTCAGTCTTTCCCTACACAACCCTACGGGCTGTCTCAATTTACCAACACAAAGCAATCTACCCCTCTTCTCAATATGGCAAAGGAAAGCAAATGGGAAAAATGGAACAAACAATTATACCCCAGATATTACTTTGGGCTAGGCTATCACCAGAGGCAGAAAAGGCAATTACCTTCATGATCTCAACACTGGGGGAAAAAATCACCGACCCCCAAAAAGCCAAGAACATGCTGTACAGCTTTTTCCACACTGTCATTGATGTTGCAGAGGTTTCGAAAAATCCATGGCGGGATTGTTTTTTCAAATCCTCACCAAGAGTACATCCTGTGCAATCCACCGGATTGGAAGTTCTACGTTTTTGTCTCCTTCAAAATGCTGTGATAAATTGCTCCACAGCATTCCAAGAATTGCATGCTTCGCCAGAAGGGGAAATGTCAGCATTGCTTGACGATTTTCAAGCAACACCAATGGACAAACATTTTTTTCCGGGATGTCCTATGGACGATGAACTTCTCCACCAAGTACAGAAAGCACAAAACGAGTTCTTCCCAGACTGGCTCTCATTTGTCACTGTGGCATACTCCCTCACCCTCAGAAATACATTCAATGACTCAAACAAGCATGTGGAAATCTTCGATAAACATTGGAAAAAGTGGACTGGAGAGTCATTGTCTTCCTCTCTAAAAAGCTGCCGGTACATTTTCCATTCAACACTGGTGTTATGCCCCTTTGGCAACACTGACAAGGTTATTGATTGTCTAGGACCCAAACTTGATGCTTTTGTACGCAAAGAATTTGATCGCGAACGAATTCATGAACGAATTAAAGTGTATCTTGCTCAGTTGTTCCAACAGAAGTTTCGGAAAAGTTTCCTAAAGTGCGCTAATGGGGTTTTCGCTGAACCAACAACCCCACGTGTTGAAACCATACCACCTATCAAAGCTCATCAGCATACACTATCAACTGCCCAGCCCCCAGGAGCAGCAGCAGATGCATTAGCACAAGCAGTAGCAGTAGCAGAAGCAGCAACAGTACCACCAGCAGGAGGAGGAGCAGAAACAGAAGCAGCAACAGTACCACCAGCAGTAGGAGGAGCAGAAGCAGAAGCAGCAACAGTACCACCAGCAGCAGGAGGAGAAGAAGCAGAAGCAGCAGAAGCAGCACCACCAGTAGGAGGAGGAGCAGAAGCAGAAGCAGCAGCAGCAGCACCACCAGTAGGAGAAGAAGCAGCAGCAGCAGCAGTACCACCAGCAGTACCACCAGCAGGAGGAGGAGCAGAAGCAGAAGCACCACCAGTAGCAGCAGCAGCAGCAGCAGCAGCAGCAGCAGCACAACACCAGCATGGCGATTTGCCAGCAGCACCAGCACATCAGCAGGAAACAAGAATCAACAAGAGGAAAAAGAATGTCCCTGAGAGAACAGAGAAACCAAAGGCGCAAAAGACAGCCCATCAGCCTCCCTCCAATGCTAAGGCTAAGGCCAAGCCAATCCTCATTCCTCATGTCATTGTTTCACCCTTAACCAAGTTGCTCCAGGAGGATCAACCATTCCAATGTGGCATTAGGCAGTACTTGGAAATACTTCCTGATGATGACCCAAACCAGAAAGTATTCAAAACCATTTTGAGGCTCACCCAAAGCATAGTAAGGCATATGCCCAAGGAAAGAAACAGTGCCCCAAGAGTTGACATTGCAAGCAAAGGCACGGGCAAGGCACACCATGGTGGTGAAGGAGAAGCACAAAGGGTGTCTGGTGAGGATCATGCTATACAGTTGTTTCAGGAGTTATTGGTCGAGGGTAATGACGAAGCAGCACAAGGTTCTCAAGGTCAAACTTTGCCTGAGCTAGTGAGACAGGCAAGGATTGATGATGAGGTGTTTGATCAAGTGGTAGCAAAACACAGAACAGAGAAATTTGGTGATGGCGCTGATGAAGAATCCAGCGATGAATCTGCCCGTGATGATACCTTTGACCCCTATCGCAGATGTGAATTCGTAGATGATGTAGCTCATGACGAAGAATTTCCTCTTTGTAAAGCGGCTTTCAGTGAGGCAGTCGATTTCGGTTGTGATGATGGTGATGATGATGATACGAGTGTTCCACTAGCAGACAAGCTCATTGCTGATATCATTGATCTGCCCCGACAACAAACAGAGGAACGACCATCAGAACAACAAGGTGACCCAAAGCACTGGGAGGATCAGGGACTGGCGGAAATGGCACGAAAGCATTATGAGGGCTAATCACAACAATTCCTTTGGTGCCTCAGTACCAAGTACCCAAGTAGATTTGTAATGTTTAGTCACATGCTCATTATTGCTCTTGCCCTAAACTTTGAGGCTGTTAACATGACTTGGTCTGCCTTCAGCAATACTTTTGTATGGTATGGTACGCTAGGTCCAGGCCCTCATTGTTCCCATAATTTATAATTTGGACCCAGCCACATTGCCACCACCAAAATGGTTCATTCTCCATCAGCACGAGTAACTACCAAGAGGGGTATGATTAAATCAGCAAAATCAGCATTAGATACTCCAATGTCTGCCCAAGCACTGTGCCACCAATTGCCTCTAATGTGCCAATACCTCCATGAAAAAGACTCCCACTACTTAGTGAACAATGTCAAGGTACAGCAGGACTTTAGTGGAGGCAACTTCTGTTCAATGAGAGCTGCAGTTAGCGAATTTGTGAAAGAAAAGACCATGTTTATTTACAAGACTATTACGGGGACACAGGAACAAAGCTATGGGTGGAAAAATAGTGACATCCTACAATTATTCCAGGACAAAGACCAATTCTACTCATTTTGTCCAGTGACCACCAAAGTGTTGCTTGACATAGAGGCACCTGATTATCAGGTCAATGTCATGGTTCAGCTCTTTTTATGGACATATATCACCCCTTCATGTTTTGATGCTCTAAATCGTGTGCTTCGCTGTGCATTGGACACAAAGCTCAGGAAAACAAACAAGTTCTTGGCAGCTTCCCCTAACCAGGGAACACCAACACGGGAAGATATGTGGCATTGGTTATCCTGTTTCTTAAAGTGTGTCACATGCACAGCTGTCTCTGCAGCAAACGCAAGGACAAAGGGTCATGTGGAGGCATCAGCAGTTACATTTTTGTTTGTGGAACCTGCAATCAAGTGCTCTCTGCCACCATTCAGGTGGATTGGGGTGTGCCCTCTAGAGATCTCTGACCATCTAAGACCAATACTACAGTACGAACATAACAACAAAAACAGTGACAGTATCCCAAAGAACAAGGTGAGGGTGAACAACTCAAACAAAGACTTGATGCTCCCACAGAGGCAAATATTGCTCTTCACTGAGGCATTCCTCCAATGTAAAGGACTGGGAAATTATGGTGGTACAAACTCATTGGACATGGTTGGAGAGTTCTGGACTGGGGCTGCAATGAAAGACATGATCCCAGAGTACATTGGTCCTGACTACTTCTTTCTCCACTTGGCGGATCTAATCCCAGAGCCAGCTAGAATTGATGCCAAGAAGGGAACAGATGATGCCGATGGAAAAGAAAAGGATACAATGCTTACTCCCAGCCACAACAGTTTTGTAGCTGAACCACTGAGAATTGAACCCACTCCAGTACTACCACCCTGGACTGGTGGCACTACTGTTCCAGGAAGCCACTCAATCAATGAATTGGAAAAGGATCTGAAGGACCTATTTACTGAAATGACACCTATAGCACAAAGCTGTAAGGGCGGGAATTTGAGTGTAACACAGTTTGAGGATACACTGAGGACTTTTGCTGCAGAACACATCAAGAACAATGGAAAGGGGAGAGATATCAGTCGCACCATTGGATTCATTTATCTCATGACTGAGTACTGCCTTACACACAAAGTTGATGAAAATGACCCATTCTTTTATGTTATGCATGCCATTCATCATGCTAGCCGGCATGGTAGAAAGGCAGAGGAAACCCACCCATCCAATTGCAGGTGGATGTTTATGTGTTCATTGATTTATCCTGACACTGTATTTGCAGATGCAAACCACCCACTCAGCCATTTCATTGCCAACTGTGTGGGGAAACAGAAAGTTCTGCCACCAATTAAGAATTCCCTTGAATACTATAAGGACATGTACTTGACTTGGCACAAACCACAGAGAAAGGAAAGAAATGTCACATCAATCCCCCTGAACAAGATAAGCTCATCAGTTGATCTAAAGAGTAATGAATCCAAGAAAAAGCACAGTAAAGGAACTAAAAAACGCCGGACTCCCAGTATGCAAACCACTAAAAAAGCCAAGAGCAAACAAGAAGTCAAGGCCGACTCTGGTACACAAGTATCCAAAGAGCCAACTAGCACCACATCCAGGTCAGCTTTGAAAAGCCAGGTAAAGCGAACCAAGCCAACCCAAAAGAAGCCAACAGAAGCCAATACCACTCCCAGGAGATCCACAAGAGTTAAGGTTAGCAATACCCCCGAGGTTGGCCATATCTGATTATGATCCTGATTATGATCGAGGATGATAGTATCAAAGACAAGAACCTTGTAAGAAAACCAGTAGTGATAACTAGTAGTTAGCAGAGATAATATCACAAATCTTTTTTTGCATACTTGGATCTCATAAATTTCAATTTTACACAAACTAATCACAACAATTCAGAAATTCCACAACCAAGAAAGAACATGCACTGCAATGATATCCTGAAGTTCAATGAGTTGGTGGCTTGGATCCAATGTGGGACATTGACGAAACTTGCAATTGCAAAAGAACAACATGCCCAATCAAACCAACTTGCCCAATCAATGGCCAATGATGGGAAAATTACCCAATGCTGCTCCAGTAAGCATGACACCCTTAAACAGCTCACCATCACCCACATGGTGACCTGGGAAAAGGAAGTTTTTGAAGATCATTATCATAGGATACAGATGCCAGATTACATATCCAATTCCATTTCAACCTGTAATGACCCCATCCAGCTTCATGGCTGTCTCCTTGTGGAGGCCACAACAAGGTTACTGGACTGTCTTAAGACAGTCAATCTTTGTCCAGGAACACGTCAGTCCATTGGGAAGTGGTTTGTGACATTGAAGCACCTACTTGATTTACCCTTAGGAAGACTATTGGCACCTGAACATTTTGATAAACTGAAGGAAATGGAAGCTGATTACAACAATCATCATCACGAAGATGGGGTGGAACAGAGATTTCCACTATTTAGCTATCGTGCTCTTCTGATAACACTTGCTTATGTTGTGGAAATGAAGTACTCACATGACACTGATATGGAGGATAGGTTTGAGAAGTGGGCATTTGCATGTGGTGGTTCTATTCCCCGTGTATGTTTCCCCAACATAGATGACCCAGAAGAATACAAATTCGAAAATTATGAGTTCAAGTCTGGGCAGCCTATTGCTGCACACAGTGTTTTCTGGCATTGCCTAAGTCATTTTTGCGGTAATGCAAAACAGATCAGTATGTCCCAAGCCAGCTGCATTGATGAACATCATGCTCTGCAAAGGTTCTGTAGTCGCTCTAACAACATCATGTCACAGAACCCAAAGTACCTGAAAAACCTCCTGAACTGCCAGAAACAAATGATTCATTACAACAAGCAACATGCGAAGAATCACAAACCTAGAGACAAGTTCAAAAATGCAAAAGATATGGACTTCATCTTTGGGTGTTACTTTAGCATGGCATTTGCAGAAGGTACAGGTCACTACCACAATTTAACATGGTTGTGAACATAGTTGATGAATGCTCTCACATTGGAAATCACAATTTAACAACTTAATGTTACTAGTTTTTAAACTACTTGCTGGCCAGAACACATTGGCTGTCACTTTATTGATCAAAGTAGTTCATTAATTATTGTGTGCTAGTTCCACTTTCAGTGTCTATATTCAGCATTGTCATGTTGGGAAACATAGATTTGTGAGAAAGATTTTCATAGTGATACATAACTGCCAAGTGACATAGGAGTTATAACACCATCCTCTTGTAGCATGGCACATCATGAGGATGGCTTGACTAATTGCAGTCCTCTCTACACTTTTTTGGCAACTCACAACACACAATGCATCATTCCCAACAGATGATGACAGCAATATTATTTCTGACATAACACAAAGCCCAAGTGGCTAATTCCCCCCAACTGTCACTGCTGTAAAGTTGACTCCCCATAGAAGCAGTGCCTGTTTACACCAGTGAATGCTCGGTCATAAACATCTCATAATTTTTTAGAGTCTGTCTTAGTCACATCAACTAAACTTGCAGCAATGGACCAGTTGAGCAGAGGAACCATTTTTATCCAACCTTCACAATCATCAGTGGAGACTTCATCTGACAACTACTCCCACCCTGGTAGTTTGACTTCATCTTCTTCCAGTTCATGTGGGACAACACATGATATTGACCTGGTGGAAAATGATGTTTTTGATACTGATGGAACAGACAACAGCACATCCTCACATGATTCTGAAGACACACATGAGTTCACAGATACATCCACTGAATCTAGTAAACAAGAATTTAGCCAACAAGTGTTGAAGTCAACCATGTTTTCTGATTGCATGGCAATGATGAAGAACCTCACTAGGAAAAATCGTATGAAATTTGATGAGGCCATTGGTATTGATTGTGATGCATTCAGCTTCATAATTACCATCAACAACTCCATGCAAGGCAGTTGCACAATGGAGCCTCATATTGAGAGTGCAGTGAAAAACTTTCTGCTTCATTTTGGTCAAGAAGTATCAGATGCAGAAATCCCAACCAG
>Ga0102914_1000111_pt1 | contig 11299 bp, 6 predicted proteins | sample Colrivmeta1561A3_FD_78198 | JGI IMG/M metagenome (GOLD analysis project Ga0102914, IMG submission 78198) | Estuarine microbial communities from the Columbia River estuary - metaG 1561A-3 | ecosystem: Environmental > Aquatic > Marine > Intertidal zone > Estuary | place: USA: Columbia River Estuary...
ATTACTTTCTTGAATATCTAGACCACAATGATTTATCTTTTGCATACACTTTACGAGGTGGTAATGATGAATCAACAATGATGGGTGAGTTTGTACTTGCTGATTAACTGCCATTGCACATTTGTTCTTCCACATAAGCTAACATGGCAGTATTTGTCCTTCCACCTAATCATACTAACCTGATCTCTTTGTGTACTCACATTCGAACATGCTCATCTTTTGATTCAGATGATAGCATAGAAGGTTCATCCATCATGGATGAAACCTTAGAAGAAGGATGGATTGCTGATGATGACGAAGAATCAACAATGATGGGTGAGTACATGAATGCCATTTAACTGCATTTCACATTACTTTGTCTTCCACCTAATCACAATATATTCTGTCCTTGATGAAGACATTGAAGATTCTGATAATGATGGGGAGGCAGGTTTTGTCATTGATTCTGCAAGTTTGGGCAATAACTTACCTGTTGATGAGGATGGCCATGATGCATCTCAACGTCGTATAAATTTACAAGAACGACTTGCCTCAAATCCGGTGGGAGCACGATATAATATGGATGCATTATTACCTCGAAGTAATGTGAAGAGACATGACGTGGGATCAATGACTGTAACATGTTCATACTGCAATGCAAAGGGATTTTCGAAAGAGAGAAAAAAACAAAAGGATAGGAGTGTTAATCTTGGACGTCTTTGTTGCAATGGTGGAACTTCAATGTTCAACAATTTTCCTGATCTTCCTGATGATCTTATGAATTTGTATACTGGAACCGATGAAACCGCCAAGAACTTCCAAAAGAAAGTTCGTTTCTTCAATGCTGGGATGGCAATGGCATCTATGCAAGTGGTAAATGACCAAACTATCAAAAAACATGGGCCTGGTGTATTTCGCATTGCCAATGTTTTGTATAGGAGGATTGGTTCAATCACTGCACCACAAGGATGCACAGATACAAAATGTGTGCAAACGTATTTCTTGTCTCCTGAGGAGCAAGACAAGCATCGTGCAAGGCGTACTCTCAGTAACGATAGAAACACAGGGACAAGGAACATCGAAGCAGATGAGAATATCTTTTCAATCCTTAGAAGAATTGTGGTAGATGAATGCAGAAATAGTTTCATACATTCATTCTACAGAATGGAGGAATACTTGGCATTGAACAACATAATTCCAGAAGATGTTCAACTTGAGCTGATTGATCCACATGACCAGCCATACTCTGGTATTCATGAAGGTCGCTTGAATTTACCCCAGGCTCCAGAGGTTGCTATTTTAATTGACCCCAATTTTCACAGATGTCAACAGAGGACATTTGTTTGCTCATGGAGACATGGTGCTGGACATGTGGGAAATCAAACTCAATTTTTTCCAGTACATCACAGTTCATACACTCCAATGGCATATCCACTTTTATTCCCGTTTGGAACACATGGATGGGGAATGCAAACAAAAACCATTGATGGAACAAAGTCTTCTCATCTTCAGTTTTTGAGATATCATTTGGTCTGTCGTCATCTGAATAGAAATTGCCTTCATGGAGGAAAAACATTATTCCAGCAATGGTTAGTTGATGAGTATGAAAGACTTGAATACTCTCGCCTTCAGTATATACGATTCAACCAGGTCAAACTTCGGTCAGAGACATACAGCAGTGCTCTTATATCATCAAGGTTAGGAAACAGTGACATTGGAAGCGACATTATATTACCATCATCAGTGACAGGAACTGATAGATGGTACAGCAAACAATACAAGAATGCAATGACTCTTGTAAGGGTTCTTGGAAAACCAACATTGTTTGTGACATTTACACTTGATATATTCTGCAATGAGATAAAACAGCAATTGAACGATTGCCAGGTTCCATATGACAGGCCAGACTTGTTGAATCGAGTATTTCATGTCAAATACAATGAACTGATACATGAAATCAAACAGAAGAGTATTTTTGGGAAGTGCATTGGATTTGTGTCTTCTGTTGAGTTTCAAAAACGTGGGGCACCACATGTTCATATTTTGATTTGGCTGGAGAACTTTAACATCACAGCTTTCAACATTGATAATATAATTTCAGCTGAAATTCCACCAATGGGCACTGAGGGATCAGAAGAGCGAAGGCTACATGACTTGGTCATTGAGAAAATGATTCACGGTCCTTGTGGGAATGGTTACTCAGCAAACTTGGCATGCAGAAAACCATGTGGACAATATGGACAGTGTAACAAGAAATTTCCAAAGAACTTCAATCCAAGTACCCTGATTGTTGATGATGCATACCCACTCTATAGACGACGGTCTCAAGAAGATGGAGGAAATGTGGGGTACAAATTCATACGTGGAGTTAGGAGGACAATTGACAATAGATGGGTTGTACCATATTCACCATACTTACTGTTACGTTTTGGATGTCATTGTAACGTTGAGTATTGCAACAATTTGAATATGGTGAAATACTTATTCAAGTACCAAATGAAAGGAGGGGACATGATTACAATCAATTTGCCCAACGGACAAGATGCTCAAGATGATGGACAACAAGCTCGAGATGAGGTTAAGAAATTTGTCCACAAACGATACATTAGTGCAACATATGCTCATTGGAGGATCATGGAATATGAACTTGTTAAAATGGTACCAACAGTGATCAAGTTGAAAATACATGAGGAAGGTGAACAGAGTGTTGTATTTGAGCCCAATGCAAACTCAATTCAAAGTCAATTGAATAATGCTTCCAGAACCATGCTTACAGAATATTTTGCTGCAAATGCATGTCCCTTAAGAGGAACAACGGCTGTTGCATTGCTTTATGAGGAATTTCCAACCTATTTCACATGGAATAGCACAGAGAAATTGTGGACAAAACGTAAAAGAAAGGTTCTTCAGTATGGTCGCATGGATAGTATCCATCCAGCAAAAACGGAGCTGTATCACTTGAGATTATTGCTGAGACATCGTCGAGGGGTGGTATCATTTGACAACCTCAAAACTGTGGATGGTGAAATAATGGGGTCATACCAGGCAGCAGCTATTGCTTTAGGTCTATGCCAAGATGACCAGAATCACATTGATTGCATGGAAGATGCAATAATATGGGCCATGCCACAAACTTTGCGCCGATTGTACTGCACTATTCTGACGCAATGTTTTCCTTCTGATCCAAGAGCTTTGTTGGAGAGGTTCAAGTCCTATCTCTCAGAGGACTTTAGGAGGAATTATGCCGCAGCACTAAACAATGGATCGATATCTGAAGACATGGTTGATTCTTATTCCATCAATGACCTCCTTGCTGACATTCAAGTACAATTACATGAGTTTGGCAATCAAATGATTGATTTTGGGTTGGATGAACCAGATACAATGCTGTTACGTGAATCAACTCATGTTGACTTGATGGCAGACGAGTTTGATATAAATGCAGAGACTTTTTTCCAAGCAAATAGATCAAGACTGACTCAAGATCAGGAAAATATTTTCCTCACAATTACCAAGCATGTTGATGAAGAAACAGGAGGACTTTATGCAATTGACGCACCTGGAGGCAGTGGGAAAACTTTCTTGTGCAATGTGATATTAGCATATGCCAGAAAACAAAACAAAATTGCAATTGCATCTGCTCTGTCAGGAATTGCAGCAACACTGATGGTTAATGGTACAACTTTCCATAGGAGATTTGGAGTACCAATTGATTGTTCAGAGGATTCAACATCATCAATTAAACCTACATCAAAAGAAGCTGATGTCATTCGTCAAGCATGTGTTATTTTTGTTGATGAAGTCTCAATGATGAACAATAAACTTCTGGATTTCCTTGATAGGTGTCTTAGAACTCTGATGGACAATAACCAACCAATGGGAAACAAACTTGTTGTTCTGTTACATGATTTTCGACAGCTTTTGCCTGTTGTACGAGGAGGATCTCGAGGTGATATAGTTCACTCGTGTGCAATGTATGCTGAGTCATGGAAGTATTTCAGGACACTAAAACTGACAAAGAATATGCGAGTGGAGCTACTTCGACAGGCAAACAACCATGAACAGTCTTCTGCCTTAGATGCACACTCAAGATGGTTACTATCACTTGGGGATGGGACCATTGACTATGTCATCCCATCAACAAATATCTTCGAAATTCCAGCACCAATGGCCTGTGAATCGTTGGAAACATTGGAGCACAGAATTTATGGTGATTTGGCTGGAAATTACATGAATCCTGATTATCTTAAGGATCGAGCCATAATGTCATGCACCAATGAAGTCATTCAACAATGCAACCAATCAATTGTTGATAGATTGCCTGGTACAGCAGTCATATGTGAGAGCACACACACGTTTGTCAATGATGATGACAACTTGCGTCATGACATTGGTTGTTTGCCAAGCATTAATCCATCTGGATTGCCACCACATGTGCTCAAGCTTAAACCAGGGGCATGTGTAATCTTAATCAGAAACCTAAGTTTGAAAGATGGTCACTGCAATGGGACAAGATATGTCATCCTCAATATTACAAGGAGATGTATTTTAGCAAGAAAACTGAATAACAATGGACCAGACGATCCAACAGCAGACATTTTCATACCAAGAATACCAATGACTTCAAAGGACTTTGACTATCCAGTTCCTTTTGTTAGAATGCAATTTCCTGTCCTGGTTGCATACTACTTGACAATATCACGTGCTCAAGGTCAAACATTCCAAAAAGCTGGTTTGTACTTACCAAGAAATGTCTTTGCACATGGACATATGTATGTTGGGCTATCAAGATGTGGAAATCCAAATGGATTGCATGTATATTCTGACCAAACGGAATTTGCTCATTTACAGGATAAACTGGACAAAGATCGATTGTACTCGAAGAATGTAGTCTTCCAAGAAGTTTTACATACTCATTAATTCTATCTATTGGTTGCTCTCCAAGGATTGCAGTATGAGTCTGTTCCTTCTCGTGGTGTATACTTTACCTGTTGGTTTTTCATCACCAACATACATTCTTTTCTCGGCATCCCAATGACAACATTGGAGAATATCTTTATTAATATCTGCTTCAACATTGGCAATATACATAAAGATACGACGCTTATGTTCATTTGTTTGATTTGCCCCTCCTCGGTGAATGCATTTATTGGTGAACACAATCATACTTCCAGGAAGTACACTTATTGTGTCTAATTTCTCTGTTGTCTTACACGAAACAATGTCCAGTTCAAATTGTTCGATTGCAATAATGGCTGACATGGGTTGTTGGTTTGCCGGTCTCAATTGGCATAATGTGCTATAGTCTAGATGCAATTGTTCTTGTGCCTCTGCACCAGGAGAAGACTGCAGGACATTCATTTGGAATATTTTCATTTCAGGATGCCATTGTTGAATACGATTGATGTACCACCAAGACGCCTTTTGTATTAAATCATAAAGACGTGGTTGTTGGCTCTCCATATCAGGAAAATGAAATCTCTTCCCTTTCCCACCAGTCAAAGATTTCCAGCCACCACGGGTACCAGTATTGATAATTGGAATGTTGTCAGTAATACTCTTCAGAAAATTTTGCCGTATCATATCAGGAGGGCAATGAATGGTGAAAAGATCTCTGTTGTCCACATCCCCCTCAATGTCAGGTAAGAACTCCACCATTGTTTCAACGTTTCCCAATTCAGATAAAGTAGCCATCATCTTGCTGGAGGAGACCTCGATGAATTTCCTAAGCATGTTTGCATATTCAGCATTGGATTTTGGACATTTTCTTTGGTTAATGATTCCATCACAATTTTTCACTTTTTCGAAGAATTGTTCAATCTGATCAACTGAGGGAAATTTACCGTGACAATCATGTGGCATCGAGATATTGAGGAAATGCGGTTGTGGGTCAGTGGACCATCCAGTCAACTCAAATTTTCCATTGCAACGCAGAGGTTTCTTGTCTTTGATGTTTTTGTTCTTCTTCTCCATCCATTTCTTATCATCACCAACATCCTTTTGTGCAATACAACGGAAGGTGATGTGATTCTTCGAATTTGGCTCACGTTGCTGATAGTAAACACCATTAATGAGTACTGTCCACCTGGGAGTTCTTTTTGTGGTTGTTGGAATGGGGGCAGCAGAAGCTCCAATTGAAGTTGAAATATTGCAAGCAGCTGTGACGTCTGTGATAATGGGAGAATTCATTTTAGTGACGGCGCTGGCAAGTATGTCTGATGCAATGGAGCTGATGGTGGTGGTGGTGGCTGGAAGTTCGATGGTATTTCGTAGGACTGGATAGGTGGTTATTTTATTCACAGTGTCAGTGTCGAAGGGTTGAACTTGAATGGTGGTGTCGGTGGTGTCGATGGATGGAATGGTGGGTGATGTAGTATTACCACAGGTGACTAGATCTTCCATTGTTGTAGTATTCTATTGAATAATTATTTCCCAATGATGGGGTTGTGCTGGAGAAGGCTGAATTACTTCAATAATTTGCTTCGAAGGAGATCGGCATGCTAATAAGGTGAGATGTTATTGATGGTGAAACTCGCGCTGGCAATGAGCTTGCATCTGCACCATTCGATGTGTGATGGTATCGATCAATCGATGCTGGGGGAATTCGATACCCATCACGACAATGAAAAGAACTTTGTGTGTGAAATGGCGGGAATTTCGATGTCTATTTGAGCATCGAGATGGCATCATGACAAATTGCGGGAAATTCAATGACCATCTGGACAATGAAAATGAGTTGGCGGGAATGGTATGGCGGGAATTTCGATGTCTACTTGAGCATCGAGATGGCGTCATGATAAATGGCGGGAAATTCAATGCGGCATCTTTTAATATGGCGGGAAATTCAATACCCATCGGGACAATGAAAAGCAGTTAGTGTGGGAAATGGCGGGAATTTTGATGTCTGCTTGAGCATCGAGGCGGCGTCATTCAATGGCGGGAATTTCGATGTCTGCATGAGCATCGAGGCGGCGTCATTCAATGCCTCTCCTTGGGCATTAAGTCTATGCTGGAAAGATTTCACCTTTATCAGAGAGAAAAGTGAATAATTTTTTGCTTACATTGCATCACCATCAGAACGTAAATAATGCTACCAGCCAAGGCCAGTTCCCAGAACAACCAACTTGACACCTTCAAATAGAAAACAACTGGCGCCATGCCAAAATTTCTCCCCAACTACTACGATGAAAGTGATGACGACAACAGCAATGATGACAATGGTGATGTTGATGGTGATGCTGATAGTGATGGTGACGATAACCATCATGGTGACGATGACCATCATGAGGTGATGGTAATAGATTTGACGGGGGATGGTGATGGGGATGGGAATGCGAATAGGGATGGTGATGGCAATGGCGACGGCGATGGCAATGGTAATGAAGGCAACAATGATGACGATGATGATGATGACGATCTCTTTTACGATATCGGACATAATGATGACCATCATGAAGTGATGGTCATAGATTTGACGGCGGATAACAACAGTGACGATGAAGATGGTGATGGTGATGGTGATGGTGATGGGGATGGGAATGCGAATAGCGATGGTGATGGCAATGGCGACGGCGATGGCAATGGTAATGAAAGCAACGATGATGACGATGATGATGATGACGATCTCTTTTACGATATCGGACATAATGATGACCATCATGAAGTGATGGTCATAGATTTGACGGCGGATAACAACAGTGACAATGAAGATGGTGATGGTGATGGGGATGGGGATGGGGATGGGAATGGGAATGCGAATAGCAATGGTCATGGCGACTGCGATGGCAATGGGCACTGGTGTGCTATTTGTCAGGAGGTCTTGCAACCACATTTGATGACATTTTTGCCATGCCTGCATGCCTTTCATGGTAACTGTATTAATCGGTGGCAACAAATAAACAACTCTTGTCCACTCTGCAAACTTGACGCTACTTGATCATGATTTTGCATAGGCAGATAATTCTTTAACCTAACACTTGTTAATTTTTACATACCATTCTTCACCCAACCAAATACAACCCTGTTGTGAACTTCAGATCTTGTCAGCTTTGGCAACTTTCTCTTGTTTTTATTTCGTTCATATAATTCAACAGTCCCATTCATATAGTCAATATATGAAACAAAACAATGCAGCCATCTTCTGCATTTGTTGCCATACTGGCGTTTCCCTCTTTTGGGTAACTTATATCTGCGACCATCCAACGGTTCAACCCAACGTAATGAAACCTGATCTTTCACATGTAATGAATCCAATATAACTCTCTCTCGCCGAATGATACTCTCAGTCATATTTACTTTTTCAGCATTTGCATATACTTTCTTCGTGATGGCCGTGAAAAGCGAATAAATATTATTACTGCTTCCCAGATGAGGTACAGAGCTGCAATGGGCACAATTCACTCCATCCCAAGAAATCCAGGTATCATTACATAATTCAATGGCAACTCCCCAATCCGGAAAAAGAAACCAAGCCGATTTGTTATCAATCTTTTGTTTTGTGAACCAACCAGCATAAGATCGGGAGTAATCATTATCGATGTGTTTAGGATTTCCCAAATCTTTTGAAACAATCCAACAGGCAGGACCATTCAATGTATTCCGATTCTTAGGCCAAAATTCAGCTTGCAATTGAACCATTTCATCAAACTCCACATTCTTGTCACTAAATTCATCATGGAACATGCCTCCACAAATGGATAAACGATTTGTTATTGAGTGAGCGGTGGAGGATGGCTTCTTCTTCAGCTTCGGTGATTTAGCAACATTCGAGATGCGTCCCTTATATCCCACATTATATCCTGCAGAAAACATACTACCCACACCTCCCCAACCTTTGCGACGTACACCAGAATAATTGTCAGCAATGTCCTCGCAAGTTGATAGCAACAAGGATACATCTCGATTTTTGTGGCGGTGAATATGAAGACTATATGTGGTGACATTTTTGATTCCATCGTAACCTTCTGCGCACAATTCCAAATCTATGTCAGACATATCTTCGGTGATTGGATGACTCCAACTCATTGGATTAAAATTTGGCAAATGAGTATCAAAAACCAAACCTTCCACTTTTTGGTTTTTCCTTCTGACTCCACCGCCATTGTGGCTTGTAATACCACCATTACAATTGCTAACAATCGGGCAACCGTGCAAGCAATTTTCTTTAGGACGATCATTCTCATGAATATAAGGAATTAGGTTGCTCGATTTGATGCACCTCATTTAGTATCTTTGGAGAGTTGAAGGATTGGGTGTTGTGTGTAAGGTTGATATGATGCAAAGAACTATGTGTGTCGAACACTTGCTACAAACAACAAAGGTGATCAATGAGTGGCAATAATAATATGGTGTGACATGAACACCATGATGCTGGCATAGAAGGGCATTGACATTGGACATTGGGATGCGAAAGATTTGAAAATTTATCGAAAATTGAGCCAGATTTGATGAAATAATATTGGTACAAAATATGTCGCTATAGGCACCAAATATTGGTTCCAAATATTTGGCTTCTTTCACTCATACATTGGTGCCAATAAGCCATGTGCGCTGTTCTGTGCTTAGTATGATTTGATGTCCACTTCAGATTCAATGCCCATCATGACAAAGAAACGAAGTTAGTGTGAGAAATGGCGGGAATTTTGATGTCTACTTGGGCATCGAGACGGCGTCATGAGAATTGGAGGGAAATTCAATGACCATCTGGACAATGAAAATGAGTTAGTATGGGAATTGGCGGGAAATTCAATGCTTATCGGAACAATGGCGAGAAATGGAGGGAAATTCAATGACCGTCTGGACAACGAAAATGAGTTAGGATGGGAATTAGCGGGAAATTCAATGCTTATCGGAACAATGGCGGGTATTGATGTCCACTAATAATGGCACGAGAAAAAAGTGTGGAACATCTTGCCAATTATATGCCAAAAAATTCGCAACAAATATCGCATTCGAAATGTCTAAGAATTTTGTATGGTATGAGACTCCAATGAGCTCTAAACATCACACATCGTTGTTTCATGACATCATGACATACACACACACATCATGACATGTATGATAATGCCACAAATCCTTCATGGCGATCACATAATCTGCTTTCGATCGATGAGCAAACATTTACTGCCATAGGGAGGGACGCAATTGTGATGATTAACACACTCTGGCGAAGCGCATTGTTCATGAAATGAATGCTTGCTCAACGGAGTGTTCCATCGTGAAGCGCATCGTGTACCAGATGAATGCTTGCTCAATGGACTGTGGCACTCTGGTGAAGCGCATCGTTCGCAAAACGAATGCTTGCTCAACGGATCATTTATCTATCAAACCTTTGCAATGGTGACACTCTGGTGAAGCGCATCGTTCACAGAATGAATGCTTGCTCAACGGATCGCTTTGTCACACACATTATCTTGATGAATGCTTGCTCAATGGATTGTGACACTCTGGTGAAGCGCATCATTCAAGAAACGAATGCTTGCTCAACGGATTATCAACTGTGAAGCATGTCGTTTACAAGATTAATGCTTGCTCAATGGATTATGACACTCTGGTGAAGCGCATCGTTCGCAGAATGAATGCTTGCTCAACGGATCATTAATCTATCAAGCATTTGCAATGGTGACACTCTGGTGAAGCGCATCGTTCGCAAAATGAATGCTTGCTCAACGGAGAAACCCAATGCAGGCTAAACCAAAAAATTGATGTAGACAACTTAAGTCCTATTCCCTATTCAAGACATTACAAGTTAAATGGAACCCAATTACAAAGGGTGACGACCGGAACCATAAAATGACAGATACTGAAAAATACTATCCCCCAGAATAGCAAAATCATTATTCAATGCATGATGGTCATCGATGATACCCGACTCCAATTGTTCCAGGGGGCAAGTGGGCCATACACCCTTATTGCTCAATTTCCAACAACTGTTCCCATGTATCATTGGAGGGCTGTTCAGGGTAGTAGACTTGAATGCCAACTTCACAATCAAACCATTGTGGCAAACTTCTTTGCACTTTTCACGAATATCAGCATTGAAATCGGGCAAGTAATTCAAAACATCCCTTCCTCCAAGAATCTCATACAAATGGTTTAAATCTTCAGTGAAATAATCCATATCATGGACAATATTCCAACAACCCTCCCGTCTCACTGATTGCCATAAAATTTTGATGATCTTATTTTCATTGGCATATTCAACCCGATCAACTTTAACATAATAGTTCATGAGACCCATCACATTGGAGCATGCACCTCCCAATAGAATTGCTGTTGAAATCTTATTTGCCTGAACCCCCCTAAATTGAGATGACAATGG
>Ga0102914_1000112_pt1 | contig 11254 bp, 5 predicted proteins | sample Colrivmeta1561A3_FD_78198 | JGI IMG/M metagenome (GOLD analysis project Ga0102914, IMG submission 78198) | Estuarine microbial communities from the Columbia River estuary - metaG 1561A-3 | ecosystem: Environmental > Aquatic > Marine > Intertidal zone > Estuary | place: USA: Columbia River Estuary...
AACACGTCCTTATAGTAGTTCAAAAGATAATAGAGGTAATGAAAATCGTAAATTAGCATAAAATAAATAGTAATAACCAGTAGGGTATTTAACATAATTATAATAGTAGGTAAGTGCACCTATTTTAAGAAAACCATTGATATAAGGTATTTCAAATTTAGAGTGTACAAATAATGTCAATATCTAAAAATCAAATCAATAGGAAAGTCCAGTTTCATAAACAAATTTAAAAAGTTAATTAATGCTAAGTCAGTTGGTACAATAGTAAAATAAATTTTTTTCGAATTAATAATAATAGTAACCACAATAATAATAATAATAACAATAATAATAATAATTATAAATGTCTTCATAATATTTGAGTAATTACTCTGCACAGAAAGCAAATAGACAAATAAATCAAACTAATTTATAAAAGAACGATGGTTAGGAGAGTAATAATAATACCAATTAATTTTCATAAAATAATAATTCATTATTTTAAAAAGAGGATCGAAATAGTATGTTGTATTAAAGTGTACCCAATGATACAAGTAAGATGTTCACAAAAGTATAAAAAGTAGTCAATTCATTTATTAATGTAAATAATTAATAATAAAATGATACATCCAATCAATAGAAAACAGAAACAGAAGGACCTATTTCAATATCAGAGAATGGATCCAGACGAGTACATGATTATTAGGAATATAGAAAATTATAGGATAAATTGCAATATCTTGAAAATAAAATAATATCAATCAAATCAAATCTCGACAATAATAATCAGGCATTACTAATAAAAAATTCTAGTAGAAAAAAAGATTCAAATAAACAAAAAGGACTAACTGCAAAATTTTTTGGAGGTAATAGAGGATATAACAATATCAACAAAAATAATGATAATAGTAATAATAACAGCACCAACAACAATAATCTTATAGAAGATAATAAAAGAAATAGCTACAAATAATTTAACGATCGATCCATGGAACACCAAAAAAATTATAACACCAATAACTCAGAATATCAATCAAAATCATAGAAAATTAAACACAAATAAGAATAATCTTCACCTACACTATCATAATTCATAACATAAGTCAAATCAGGTAATACTAGTAGTGATTAATAATCAACATATTAATAATAATCACAAAAATAATAATAACAATAATAATAATAATAATAATAATAATAATAATAATAATAACAATAACAATAAGAATCCTTAAGACGTAAAGATAGTTCTACTCCGCATATAGGTTCTTAAAAAACTTATTCCTAAAAAACAGGTATGTAAATTACTTTTTTAAAATATTATTATTTTGTTTATTAGTTAATTAAAATAATAATAATAATAATAATAATATTGATAGTGAATATCTAAAAAATTAGTTAAGTATCGAATAGTAAAAAAAAGAATTTGATCGTAAGAGTTCATAGTAGGAAATTTCAAAATATTCTAGTATAAATAGCTTGTCTATAAAATAAGAAATGAATCAATAATTCCTTTATTATATTTCTTCTATAATTAAGGCTTATATGAGCGTAGAGAGTAATAAGCAAATAGAGCAAGCAAGAGAGCATTTAATATAAACTATTTAAGTATTTATATGTATTTTTTAAGTATTTATTATAATTTTTATCAAATAAGGCAATGTAATTTTCAAAACAAATGAAATAAACACCCAATTAAATAATCGAAGAAAAAAAATCATATCTTTTAAAAAAAGAATGCTATAAAAGTATTATATAAATATATTAATATCCTACCAGATAAAAAAACATTGATTTTTGATCTTGATGAAACATTGATACATTGTAATGAATCTGCATAAATTCCTGGTGATGTCTACCTTCCGATACGATTCCCTACCGGTGAACTTATAGAGGTTGGAAAATTTTGTTAAAAATATATTTTTTAGGCGTCAGTAAATATTCGCCCTTATGCCAAGCAAATTTTAGAAAATTTATCAAAGCACTTTGAAATCATAATATTTACTGCGAGTCACAGCTGCTATGCGAATGTAGTTCTAGATTTTCTGGATCCATAAAAACAATGGGTATCACATAGATTATTCAGAGAAAGTTGCGTTTAGACTGAGGAAGGAGCTTATATAAAAGATCTAAGGTAGAATATAGAAATTTTATAAACTTATCTAAAAAAAATTAAATTGAAAAAAAAAAGAGTCATAGCTAATAGGAATTTAAGTGATGTTCTACTTATAGATAATGCAGCATATTCTTTTGGTTTATAAATAACTAATGGTGTTCCCATTATACCGTACTATGAATGGAAATAAGATTAAGTATTTAGAATTTCTCAAAATATTAAAAATATAGGAATTATTATATTTATAATAATATCTCATGTAATTTAGGAACGCAAAGGATATGAGAGAGATGAATTCAAATTAACTTAAAATTGATAAGTACAGCGATTTTAATGATCCAATAGATTTTTTATAAAATCTTTTTAAAGACAATATTCCACAATAAATAGCGTCATGATTAAAACAATACTTTATTGAATAAAGCGAAAATTCTAATTTTTGTTAAATTTCATTATAAAATTTCAATTAGATTATTTATATATAATTTTATATATATTATTGTATAAATATGAAATATATTTAATACAAATAAAAAATAATTTTTATAATATCGAAATGAGTGTATTCATCCATAATTACGAGTAATTAATAGGATTGAATAAAGTTGATGACTAATAAATATAATTTGATCGGGAATAAAATGTAACTTTGAATGTTTAGTAAGTTAATGATATCAATTAGTAAATGGATGAAAATGTATAATAATCTGTGGTTCTTATTAATACATTTAAAGTATAAATGAATAGAAAATAATCACCTTTAAATGAAAATAAAGATCTTAATCATTAACTTCGATAAAAGGTTAATAATATAAGATTATTATATAATATGAATTAATAATTTACCCAAAAGAATAATTGTAATATCGACAATTTAAAAAAGAACCGATTGAGATCTCTATCAGAAAGAAGAAGGGAAAATGTCAAGCATCTGGATAGATAAAAACTGTATTTTTAATTGAAAGAAGAATTACAAAAATTTTATTCATCTGAAACGAGAGAATAGGTATTATTATTAATACATAAATTATTGATAGGGAATAAAAAATTTCTCTAAACTAATTTAAAAACATAAGAATGACTAAGAATATCTAATAGTTTTTATAAACTCTATCTTATAATGCTCTCAAAGCTAGCTAAATCCTTAAACTAATCAATTAAATACGACTTCTATTGAATATGAATTACTAACTTTGGGTGAAATATGTAGGTAATTTGAAACTTTAGTATATAAATAAAATCATATCAGTCGGATCCAAATTTTTCTGCAGTAATATTTATTGGTAAATTATTTCAAAAAATTTAATTTATTCTTAATTACTTAATTAGGCTAAAAATGAATCAATACTATGGGCTATATTATATGTTTTTGGAAGCATTTATAGATTTTAATTGGAATAATTAAATCAGAGTGATAGGATTGATACACTTTTAAATCCATTATTCAATAATTTATTTAATCTATAATCTAATTATTAGGTTATATACGTACTTTGTCATTTTTTATATTGGCTGCATCTATAAAACGATTTAATTGCCTTTTCGGTAAGATAAATTATCACATTAAAAAACCTTTTTTTTTAGACCTTAGGAGCTAAATTTATATAAATATTGAAATAGTCATTTTAAACTAATGTAAATAGCAGGGGCGTTAAACCTATTATTAATTAAGATTTATTATTGGCATTAAACTTAATGTTATGTGAATAGGGTTTGGGCCAATTCTAAAATATTTGTGATAAATTAGTTGAACGAATAATTTAAGTAATTCAATTCAACTAATTTTAGGATGTTAAATTGATAATTGAAGCATGTAATTTTTTTAAGACATTAGGATACCTCTTTTAGGCTGATAATATGGAATAAATTTTTTTACAGAGGGTAATTTATTAATTTAAATAAAATAGACTCAACTTTAATAATTTTTAACATGTCTAACAATTGACCATCGAACATCAATTTAAATATCAGCTAAATAGGCATTATCAAAATGGAACACCATTTAGTAATCATAAAATAATTAAAATAAATATGATTTGATTGTATATATATTTATTTTAATTATTTTATTTTCCTCTAAGAACTATAACGAAATAAGAAATTATTTGAAACTATAAAAATAATAAAATAACAAGGTTCCTCAAATCAGAACATAGGATTTATAAAATATTATAGATTAATGTCACGCTAAAGTTCGATTCATTAATTTTTAATATGATGATTTCAAGCGTAGAGGATTCTAGTAGCAATTGAGAGCTAGTGAATATTTAAAAAAAAGAGAGTCATAGGATAATAAAAATAATAATAGTTATTATTATAAAAATAATAATAATAATAATAATAATAATAATAATAATAATAATAATAATAATAAAATATAGTGCCAATAAAATTATTAAAAGAAGCAATTCAAAATCTCAAATACAAAACTAACTCGCCAATTAATATAAAACGATCGTACATAATTGTAAAATATTAATTAGGAAAAATATGAATTCCTTGATGAAATTTAAGAAATTGATCGCCGCACTAAAGTTTACACTTCATCCTTCGAAAGGCAATTTTTTGAACAAGATGGTGAATTGATAGAAATGCGATAGCAATAAATAACTTGCATTCCTAATAAAGATGAAATGATAAAGTTTAATTTAATTGAAAATTCTTAAGATATTTCTGACTCTGCTAAAATCTAAGAAAATCTAATAGATAATTAAAATCTAATTAATAATCCATAAATTTAGAATGAAAGCTTAGCTTTTGATTTATCGAAAACCAATGCGAACGGAGTAGTAAACAAATCAGAATAATTTGAAGATTCATTAGAAAATCTTATGTTTAAAAATAAATTAAATTAAATTTACGAAGTTTAAAAAGAAATTGATTAGATATAAATCAAAACAACAACGAAAAATATAAATCTAAATTCCAATCATAACAGTAAACTACCGGTTATAAATCAATAAGCAATTTAGATAGAAGAGGGTTTTAGGTATAATTAAATAAATAAACAAGTGATGTTGGCATCTGGAAACCAAATTGATCAAAAACCTGAATTCGATGAAATCAGCTTTGATGAAAATTATGATGACTAGATTTTATAAAATCCAATCGAATCATTCATAGCTAATTTGGTCGATCCCGAATAAGATATAATTAGGTCTATATTAAATTATCAATAAGAAATAAAATTCGATATATAAGTATATATATAAATTAATAAATGTTTAATCATATATAATAAATTATATAATAGAGACACTAAATTTAAGAAATAAAAGAAGAAGAATACTTAAATGGATTTTAAATAATTTCTCAAACAAATAATATTATGGATTTTTCAATAGAAATGGATCTCAAGAATAAAGAAGACTAATAATCAAAATAAGGAATTATATTGGATAATATAGTTGATTAAAAAAAAGAAAATTTTAAGGAAATTGATAAATTTGATGAGTTAAAATACTAATAAATTAATTAAGATAATCCACGTTAGGCGAATTTTTAAAAATTGGAATTAGAGTGTAACGATATAGATTTTGAAAGTTTTGAAGCAGAATAATTGCCAAAATAAGTTAGCCAAATATAATAATAATTATTATAATCTCCGAAAAACTAAGTTTAATAAAAAGAAATATAAGAAGATTTTATGAATACTAAATCTATTTAGGAGAACTAAAAAATTAAAATATAACAAAAGTAATTTTAGTAAATGAGATTTTTGTTGGATAAAGGTGATGTCGATAAAGCTTATTCTGATATTCTATAAAATGGAGACGATATAATGATATTGAGACTAATGATATTATCTGGTCGTAAACTAGATAATTTGAAAATGGATACATTATAAAAATTAATTGCTGTTACATAAGTATCATCTATATTTTATAATAATTTATTATGATAGAGACTTATTGAATCTGGCTTAATTGATAGTATTTAATTCGATGATTTAATTTAGGATATGGATTTCAAGGAGTAAATATAATTTAGGGTACAAGAGTTAGGAAATAGTTTGATAAACTCTATAGATAAGAAATGTAAAGCATAATATAAATGATCAATCTAGATTTTATCTTTTATTTTTTTAATTAGATACAACAAAATAATAGTTAATTAATAAGATATTTAATGTTAAAATATAAAGTATAATATCAGAAGTAATTATGAATAAATTTTGATTCATTCGCATAGAATTATGAAGATAAATTTTTTAATATTTAATTTATATTATGTCTTCAATTGATATTTTACAGAAATAAAATTCTCGATCTCATTATTCAACTTCTCCACAATTAACTAGTACAAAAATATCGATAGGTTATTATTAAAAACAGAATAAAGATGTAAAATATATAAAACATAGAATAATTTTTTTGTATCATCCAAAAGTTTAAATTTACATCACCTTATTCTGATGGAAAGAAAAATGATTTCTATAAATCACCCACTTATATATCAGGTGATTGTTTTTATCCTTAAGCATAGGAATTAAATAATAGTATTTAAAGCTACCATATTAGATCATAGTTTATGAAATCTTCTCCAAATCTATATAAATAATATAAGCATTGCCAATCAAGAAGTCCTTCAATAAATTATCTTGATTAATCATTAAATGATTTATATTTACAAAATAAAATTGACTAAAATCATAAAAATCCTTATCCCAAAAATTTCAACTCTATTTTAAGGGAATCATAAACACAAACCAAAAAATTGGATTAGAATAAATATAAATTTGATAATGATTCTACGTTATCAATAATAGAATAAATTTAGAATGTTAGAAATAATGATAAATAGAAAGAGAGGAAAAAAGATTAATAAATAAACAATGATAGGTCAAAATTTATATAACATTTAGAACATTAAATTTAATAAAAGGAAAGAATAAGAGTTGAAAATTAAAAAGACTATCTGATGAGCAATTTAAATAACTAATTTCCAAAATATCAATGATTAAACTAGATTAATATATCAGAAACAAATTAAATTGTTGATTATAGGGTGTTATTGATATTATACTAATGTTTTCAGAATAAAATTTTATTAATATATAATTTTTATTTTTTTTATTGTTAATTTGACTGTTAATGAATACATCCAATGATTTTTCTTATTATGTTCCGAGGGTTCATTATACAACATCGCCTAAATTATTGAGTACTAATATCTCGACTGGATATTATTAGCATCCTAATCAAGATGTATTTAAATAATAATAGTAATTTAATTAAAATTAAAAAAAAGTCAAGCTTTTTATCACCATATTCATACGGAAAAAAAAATGATTTTTATATATCTCCTACATTTACATCAGGTGATTGCTTCTATCCAACAAGATAAGAAATAAATAATAATAGTAATAACAATATTACAAATAATAGTAAGGTATCACCTATAAGAGAGAGGTCAATTTCACCTAAACCTAATAATAATTAATAATAGGTTAGCAGATAATCAATTTAATCCGATCTTAAATCATATATTCAATCAGAGACTAAATCATAGAATCAATCATTAAATCTATATTAATAATATAAAACCGGATAATCTAAGAGCCCAATTAAGAATATGAATAGCCAATCGAAATTAAATTCTACTAGCTTTTCTCCATTCCAATTAAAATTGTTTTAAGAACAAAAGCATTTATAAAATAATATTATACCAACTTAACCACCATCGCCTAAAATAGCAAGTCGGACTCCAAGCAAGAAATCAGAAATTAACACGCCAGCAAGGTCATAAAGAGAAAACTATTTAAATAGCAATAGTAATATGAACCTAAAACGGCAATCTAATAATAATACGAATAATAGTCATAAAAATGAATCTCATAGCACTATTACGAAAAAATCCGATATTACACAAGAAATTTGCACAAAATGCTTCAATCATGAAATAATTGATCATAAGAATCGGGATTTATAATATTAAAAGGAATAGTAAAAGGTATATTGATATTTATATATATAAATAAAGATTCTTCTTTAAAATAATTTAGAGAATGAATAAGCAATTATATAACGTGAGGCTCTAGAATTATTGAGAAAGCGCGAAAATGAGCGTTAGTTAATACGAGATGGATTTAAAGCTCATATAGATAAATAAAATTAAATTCAAAAGCAGCGTGAATAATTAAGAGAGTAACAGAGAAATATGGCTTAGGAAACGACATAATTAGCATAGGAATAATAGATGCATTAAAAATAGGATGGTATGTAGAAGCGTATTTAATTTTTAAAGGAAATTGAGGAACAAATTAAGTAAAAAGAAATATTAAGAGCTTAGGGTTAGGGGAATTATCTTCTAACAGGCTTAGATATTGGAATCGAAAACAAAAATATGGCGTAGTAAGCTGAATAGAAGAGGTAGGAATTGATTGAGATCAAGTAGTAAAATAAAAGGGTAATAGATGAAAAAATAAAAGCATAGGTATATTAGCGTATTTTTAAATTATAATTATAATAATATTTAATTTAAATTACTAAAATCAAGGAACAATAAAAGATTAGAGATAAAGAGTATTAAGAATGGGCCAAGTAGTAAGATTATATGGATAAGATGAAAGAGGTGATTGAGAAATAGGAATTGGAGCATAAAAATAAAACGCTAAAAGACGGATTAAATTCTTAATTATTAATTAAGAATGAAAGAATCAAATAATAAAAATAATAGGACTTAGATGCAGAAAAATATTTAAAATTATACGTAGACTAATCTGAGCCGGCTAAGTAAATAAACTTCGAAAATTGTGGAGGTTGCCACTAATAGTATCCAAAAGAACATTTATCAAAGTTTAAAAAACCAAAAAGTAAAATATGATATTTTTTATTATTTTTTTAATAATAATAATTTCTTTTTTTTTATTTATTTTTACTACATTTATGGAATTTTTCAGTTTTTATATATATGATTATATATATTTATATATATAATTAAATAATCATATTATTTATAACTAATATATTATTTAATTTAAAATTCATATTTTCAAGTTAATTCAAATCCTACATTGGCTTTAATGGATTGAAGTAGTTTTATTCTGAGTATTTTAAAATCTCTATAATCAGGTAATTTTAATATATTGAAGCAAGTTTATGCTGTTGGAAGGCGTTATAATTCTTCTTAACTATTTTAACCAGCTCTAGCTATACAAAAAGGAGGATCCAAAACTTTAAATCCCTTTAATATTTATATCAAAAACATATAAAATATATACTAGGGTAGGTGCCCTTGAACATGAGGTCACAAAGTGGAGGAATTATTATTGGTCCTATGGGGTAAAATTCCCTAGGACAAACCAGAAATCTAATATATTCTAATCATCCTCCCGATATCCATTATATATTGTATGTTTTTTTAAGTCCTTTATGTCCAACTTAGGACTACCAGAAATAAGTAATTATAGTTCTTTATGATTGAACATTCCAAATAAGTCTAAATCAATCACACTAGATAAACCCTTTCTAAAATAATCACATTACTTTACCATCTATTTTTTTTATATATTTTAGATAAATATTTATGAAACTTATTTATTTAATTTGAAATCTGCATAAAGTTATATAAACTCCATTTTATCAGCCTATGTCACATCTATCTTACTTCCGTTAGGCTTAAGTTCTATCTCTTTAAGAGCACCATAATTTTCCTCAGTTATACTAAATGTTATACCTAAATCATCAGACTATACATCAAAATATATTCAATGAAATATTATATCAAACCTTTTCATATTTTAGCCTATGCAGCGTTTTATATAAATCTATATCATAATATTTCAATTCATTCAATGTATTTTTTTTATTTAGTATCACATTTAAGAAAGCTCTAGATAATACAGGTTCGATTATAACACCCTCGTAAATAGCCTTACCGATCAATCGTCCTATAAACTCATATTTCCTTTATATTTATATTTATATATATATATATATATTTATTATAAAATATATATATTTTTTTAATTTGTATAAACCTTAAATCATCTATAAAATAGTATGGATTTGGTATCATTGTACGTTCCTTGGATTCTATAAATATTCCTAATTGAGGATCAAATGCTTAACTTTTATTGATTTATTATTTTCGAATTGAAAAAAATAAATAAAAATTATTATTACTTAACTACACGCATCAAAAACTCCTTTGTAATACCTCCGCCATCTATACCTATTTCCTCAAATCCAAGGGCATTTATAAAACGCACATGAAATAGTGCCTTTATATTTTTACCCTCTAATTAATATATTGAATCCTCAAGTTCATGATTTCTGCGTATTTCAACAATTCGATCATTCTTGATCTCTAGTTCGCCGTTTTCATTTTAGATATATAAATGAGCAGGATTTCTACTCTAGGTTAATTTATCCTAATCTATTGAGCTTTTAAGTAGATTGATTCGATTTTCGAATGTTAATACAAATGGTATATTCTTCATTACATCCTAACATAATTATGAGCTTTTATTGCTTAAAATTAAATTGGCTTCTGGAATTTCCCAAAATCCAGCAGGGGTGAATTTCAATCTATCATCCTTTAGATAAAATTACATTAGCAATAAGCTCATGGGTTTTTTACACACTTATAATTAATCTATATTCTATTATTTTATAGATCGAATTCATAAAAATAGAAATACCTTTTTAAGAATATGATGATATAATAGATTAAGTAAAAATTTTATCATTACTAACAGATTAGTTACATAAAATAGACTTGTATTTTAATGTCTATTAACATATATATTAAAATAAAATCTTATATTTTAATACATAAGATTATTCATTTCGTCATCATCAAGTGTCTCAATTTAATAACTCAACAATTCACTTATTAATATAAGAGTTTCTCTATATTATTCCAATTATTAGTATATCATCTAACTTTCTGACTAATATTATTTTATAATTTTTTTATAAAAAAATAAATGCGATTAAATTAAAACTCATTTATACAATTTTCATAAGAAACTATACATAAGAATGATATATTTATTCATTCATGTAAATCCTTGTTGATTAAAATTTTATTTATACTATTATCTCCTAAATACTTATCAAAAATTTCGAAACCTATAGAAAAACCCTCATATCCTAACCCTTTTATAACTAAGCACCTATTCTACTTAATAACGATTCACTCAACCATTCCTAA
>Ga0102914_1000113_pt1 | contig 11235 bp, 12 predicted proteins | sample Colrivmeta1561A3_FD_78198 | JGI IMG/M metagenome (GOLD analysis project Ga0102914, IMG submission 78198) | Estuarine microbial communities from the Columbia River estuary - metaG 1561A-3 | ecosystem: Environmental > Aquatic > Marine > Intertidal zone > Estuary | place: USA: Columbia River...
ATGCACCTATGAAGCCAACAATCTACAAACTAAGTGATACAAAAACACACCTTCAGGGTCGTTTTGTCGCCTTTCGTACACCATAACGACTAATAGCTTACAAAATAAATAAATAAAAAACCATCGATCATGTTTAAGGTAAACACCAATTTACAAACAACTCTTAAACACGCAATGCGCGGCTGCTGTTTGCTGCTAAATATTCCAATACCATCTTAGGTAAATCTGGCAAAGAACCGACTTCATGCACGCCACCAACGAGAACAGCTTCACGTGGCATGCCATACACAACACAACTAGCTTCATCTTGGGCAAAATTATGTGCACCAGCCTTTTTCATCTCAAGCATACCCAAAGCGCCATCCTTGCCCATCCCAGTCAAAATAACACCCACTGCATTTTTACCCGCACAAGAGGCTGCAGAATTAAATAAAACATCAACTGATGGCCGATGCCTATTCACAGGTGGCCCCTGATCTAATTTCGTTATGTAGTTCGCGCCACTTCGTCCTAAAAGTAAGTGTGAATGACCAGGTGCAATGTAAGCATGCCCAGGCAACACACGCTGACCTGCTGTAGCCTCATTTACAGAAATTTTGCACAAACTATCAAGGCGGTTTGCAAAGGAGCGAGTAAAACCTTCAGGCATATGTTGCGTAATTAAAATTCCAGGGCAATCAGAAGGCATTTGTACTAAAAAATCTTTTATCGCTTCCGTGCCTCCTGTTGATGCACCAATAATGATGAGTTTTTCGCTACTCGTAAGGGGATTACGGATCAAAGGCAAAGATCCGTCAGATGTCGACTTATTTTTTTCTGGTGGAGTAGTTTGCCGAGATTTAATTTTCGCTTTTGAAGCAATCCGAATTTTGTCAGCAATCAATTCTGCATATTCGCGCATACCACTTTGAATTGACATCTTTGGCTTTGTTACAAAATCTACTGCACCCAGTTCCAATGCACGTAATGTAATCTCTGAACCCCGCTCAGTCAGTGAAGACACCATTACGACAGGCATAGGTCGCAATCGCATTAGTTTTTCAAGAAAATCCAGACCATCCATACGCGGCATTTCAACATCCAGCGTCAAGACATCTGGGTTTGTTTGCTTAATCATTTCACGGGCAACAATAGGATCTGGGGCAACGCCAACAACCTCCATATCTGATTGTGTCTTAACGATCTCACTCATCACACTTCGAATAAGTGCCGAGTCATCTACGATCAATACTTTTATCTTCATACAAATCACTTTCCGCGCATATTCTGCAGCAGCTTGGTGAATAAATTAGAAAAGCTCAACATCACCACTGACCTTGCTAGTTTGCAAGCGACTAGCGTAATCTTGATCACGATTGACCAGTGTGTTGTTATTGAGTTGTTTGAGCTTCCTGACTAATACCTTACCTGTCCGAGGGAAAAAATAAACTTTGCGTGGATGAATGTCATTCAAATCCTCTGCAACAAGACGAATATTTTCAGCTTTCAAATATTCAACCACAAATTGTGAATTACGCTCACCGACATTCATCGCAACAAACCCTCTAAGTACCTTTCCACCGCCAAATACTTTCGCTTCTAAATTTTCACGTTTTGCACCGGCTTTGAGGAGATCGTTAATGAGCACCTCCATCGCATAAGTACCATACCGCATTGAAGCAGAAACGGGACTGTCCGTATCACTTCCACCGTCTGGCAACATGAAATGGTTCATTCCACCAACACCAGAAACACGATCACGGATACAGGCAGCAACACAGGAGCCTAAAACAGTCACAATCAGCATATCCTTACCAGTGAAGAAATACTCACCAGGCAAAATTTTTGCAGCATCGCGATCAAAAGTACGATCGAAATAAAAATTAGTTGCAAAATGTTCTTGCAATACTTGACTCATCTAGTGTGCCTCGCGCCATGCTTGAATGAGATGCTATGCGCACCATGATCGTTTAATTCATATACTGTCTTACCACGCAATTTAAATAGATTCGATACATACAAAAAGTTCTCGGAATGTCCTGCAAATAACAATCCGTCGCTCTTCATCAGAGGAGCAAAGCGCTCGAGAATTTTACCCTGTGTAGGCTTATCAAAATATATCATCACATTACGACAAAATATGACATCAAATGGGCCAGAAATTGGCCAGCTTTCAGAGAGTAAATTGAGCTGTTTAAACGTAATTAACTTCCTCAGTTCGGGACGCACTCTCACCAAGCCATCTTGCGCACCCTTCCCTCGCAAAAAAAATTTCTTTGCCCGCTCAGGTGATAACTTTTCTAATCGATCTAGGCCATAGACGCCATTAGAAGCCGTATTGAGTACATTAGTATCGATGTCGGTCGCAATAATTGACGCCGGTGGTGTCAGCGTGCCAAACGCCTCGCACAAAGTCATCGCGATTGAATAAGGTTCTTCACCCGTAGAGCTTGCAGAACACCAAATTTCAATTGGTTTTTTTACGTTCTTTACATGCTCAGCGAGGATGGGGAAGTGATGCGATTCACGGAAGAATGAAGTCAGATTAGTAGTGAGTGCATTCGTAAATGCCTCCCATTCGTTTGCATCATTACCTTTCTCAAGGTTATTGAGGTAAGTATCAAACGAAACTATGCCAGTTGCGCGTAAGCGCCTAGCAAGACGACTGTAAACCATCTCTCTCTTACTATTCGCCAGAGCAATGCCAGCACGATCATGGATTAACGCCCGCACTCTTTCGAAATCTCGGATTGTAAATTCAAATTCTTTAGAAGGATCTGGTTTATTTTGGTTATCAGCTTTCATCATTGGACCAATTCTATAGACATTCAATAAAAAATATCGATTAATCTAGCTGATTTAATTTCAATGTTTGGTGATTTTTTGATATCAATCACAACTCACTTTACATTTGATGTAGCTTAGATCAAGCAATGCAATTAAAAACTACTCATTCATAAAAGGTAAAAAAGCCTGACAACTCCAGTAATAATGGAATAAGAGTCGTCTCTTTTCTTCTGAAAAAAATTTCAAACCCTCGTAAGTCGTGAATAAACTTAGTCGCAAAAAACCATTTGATCCATAAAATGTAAAGAATTACATCTCACAAAATGATAAAACGTTTTAACCTTAACTCGTTACAATCATCGAGAATCAACGCACGTACATTCATCTAACTTGCATCTGATGTTGATAACCCATCTAAGAAAATAAATCGCATTAAAAAATAAATTGTATTAATTCGCCACTTTTGAAACGATCAATATTTAATTCGAAAACTTTTCACGTATCTTCAGCCAGCTTATATCAAACACTGATCAACTCAGCACAATGGTATTTTTCTTGCATAGTTACAGCTACGAAGATTGCTTGTTCAACACAAGCACCATTGTGTTGCGACATTTTGTCCATTTAAGCAACTGCGTCGTCAACCTTTTTGATTAATTCTCAAAACAAGATCAAACTAAGCTGCTAATTTTTCAATCAACCCCATGTCTGCGCTAGACATTAATTTATCAATATCAATCAAAATTAGCATCCGCTCATCAAGTGTACCCAGACCGATTAAATAATCAGTATTGAGAGCAGATCCCATTTCGGGAGCATGTTTGACTTGCTGAGGCAAAAGCGTAATGACATCAGATACGCTATCGACAACCATACCCATAATACGACCACCAATGTTCAAAATGATGACTACTGTAAACTGGTCATACGTAGGCTCTCCAAGGTTAAACTTAATTCGCATATCAACGATGGGCACAATGATGCCGCGCAAATTGACAACGCCCTTAATGAACTCTGGGGAATTTGCAATGCGCGTCACAGCTTCATAACCTCGAATTTCTTGTACCTTGAGAATATCAATTCCATACTCTTCTTTGCCCAAGGTAAAGGCAAGAAATTCTTGACCAGTAGTATCTCTATCGGAACCCATTACAGCATTGTTGGTGTTGGTTGCTTGAGTCATAAATTTGTCCTCATGAAGAAAAAATGGAGTCGTCTGTAATTTGGCGGCTAGAGCGCAATAATGCGGCAACATCGACAATGAGGGATACGCCACCATCCCCCAAAATTGTTGCACCTGAAATGCCCATCACTTTTTTGTAATTGGACTCTAAATTTTTTACCACCACCTGTTGCTGCCCGACTAAATCATCGACGAACAAAGCCGCTTTACGACCGTCAGATTCTAGGATCACCAATATCCCTTCCGTAGGCTTGGTGTGAATTGGCTGAATATCAAAAATTTGGTACAAGGGAATGACTGGCAAATAATCCCCACGAACTTTTACAACTTGTCCTTGGCCGCTAATTTCTTTGACATCGTTCGCTGCTGGCTGAAGTGATTCCACCACATAACCAAGCGGCAAAATGTAAACCTCTTCACCAACCCGTATTGACATTCCATCCAAAATTGCAAGCGTCAGAGGAAGAGAAATTGATATCGTTGTTCCAAATCCCTTACCTGATCGGATATCGACAACACCACCCATCATAGAAATATTTCGCTTCACGACATCCATACCTACACCACGGCCAGACACATCAGTCACCGTTTCTGCAGTTGAAAATCCAGGAGCAAAAATCAATTGCCAAACATCAGGATCTGGCATGGTGTCAGAAACACTCATACCCTGTTGTTTTGCTTTGGACAAAATTCTTTCTCTATTCAAACCACCGCCATCATCTGTCACTTCAATAATAATATTGCCACCTTGATGACCCGCAGAAAGAGATAATTTACCCGCCTCACTTTTACCAGCTGCAACACGCACCGCAGGCGTTTCAATACCATGATCAATACTATTGCGCACTAAATGCGTCAGTGGATCAACAATACGCTCAATCAGTCCCTTATCTAATTCCGTTGCAGCCCCATGCGTAACAAAATCCACCTTCTTTCCAAGTTTATTCGCCAAGTCACGTACCATGCGCGGGAAACGTGAGAATACATAATCCATTGGCATCATGCGTATCGACATGACTGCCTCTTGCAAATCGCGAGTATTACGCGTCAACTGGCTAACACTATTAAGGAGGCGTTCATGCTGCATTGGATCAAGTGAATCTGTGCGCTGCTCAATCATTGCCTGCGTTATTACTAACTCACCCACCAAATTAATCAATTGATCAACTTTTTCAATACCAACCCTGATAGATGAAGACTCTTGATTACTGGAAGGTTTATCATCGCGCTTCGACAAAGTTTTTTTCTCTACCGCAGGTGTATCAACGTTTTCTTGGGTTGATGATTGAATTGGGGCATTTGATGTAGCTTGAGATTCTGAGGCCGTCTGAAATGCATCAAGTGGCTGAAAGAAACCATATCCATCATGCTCTTCATAATTCGCACCGTTTTGAAATGTTTGAGGAGGCTGAAAAAATCCGTAGCCCTGATCCTGCTCAATTTCTTTCTGCGTTTTTGTAGTCGATTTGACAGATGAAGGAAGGGTTTCTTCGGTAATCTTAAGTTCTTCAGAATTCATCACAAATGAACAAATTGCAATGATGTCGTCAACTACACCATTGGTTGCCAACTTAAACACAACTCGTTTATTTTCATTGATGCTCTTACTCAAATTGCCTAACAAAGACAGTTCTTCCGAAAGAGTTTTGATATCTTTTTCAGGAATGTCAGGGAACTCAATTTTAAAAAAATGCGCTGCGGTAGCTAAGCTGGGTACATCAACTTTTCTTACTTCAGGCTGTGGCACATCCGTCATTGCTGGAACGACTCCCTGAGACAATGAAAGCAACATCATTTGAACGTCCGCAACGGCATCTTGATCAACGTGCGTATTAAGACGATGACCGTCGAGTTGCATTTTCAGGATGTCTTTGGCGATAAGGAATGCCTCAACATGTTCGGCTGTCAATGCCATTTCACCTTTGCGTATTCGATCAAGCAAAGATTCCAATACATGCGTCACCTCGGCAAGATCGTTCAGGCCGAATGTTGATGCACCGCCTTTAATGGAATGCGCAGCTCTGAAGATCGCATTCAGATCTTCTGAATCGGGCGCTGCTACGTCGATTGCCAGCAGCAACTTTTCCATTTCCGCGAGAAGCTCTTCCGTCTCGTCGAAGAATACTTGGAAGAACTGACTCATATCGATGGTCATTGTTTCACTCCGTCGTTTATTCGTTACAAAATTTCCCGCTGCGCTCTATGAGCGCTAGCCAATCACTTTTTTAACGACCTCAGTCAACCGCTGAGGGTCAAACGGTTTGACCAACCAACCATTAGCGCCAGCAGCACGACCCTTTGCCTTCATATCATCGCTGGCCTCAGTGGTCAGCATCAATATTGGTACTTTCTGATAGGTTGAGATTGATCGCAAAGATCGGATCAAAGTCAATCCATCCATCCTCGGCATGTTTTGATCTGTCAAAACCATATCAAAAACTTGTGCCTTTGCCTTATCCAAACCATCTTGGCCATCCACTGCCTCAGTGACCAGATAACCTGCAGCTCTCAAGCTGAAGACCACCATCTGGCGTAATGAGCCCGAGTCGTCCACCGCTAGTATTGATTTTGCCATCTTTGCTCCCGCTATTTTCTCAATTCAGGGCTAAATGCCCACACGTAATACAACAAAAATTTTTTTAAAATAACTCAATATCACCACTTTCCATGTTGCTTTGACTCACAGCCTTCCACAACAAACTTTCAAGCTTAACGCTTTGGTCTTCCAACGCTTTACTGATGTTGTTGATTACCTTGATGATATCTTCGACCATATAGTCAGGAGTGATATCAGAAGAATTTGATCCCAACGTACCAAATGCATCGCGCAACCCATTTACGCGTCGCACTATTCTGTTAATCAACTGATTTGTCATATCCTGAAACTGCAAACATGTTATGGCTGCATTAGCATGCTTGCCTATTTCATCTTGGGCGGTTTTTAGTTGCTCTGCGACGTCTGGTGGCGCTGAATTCGTAAGAATCCCTTCTACAAGCATCTGGTAATCACCAACTGACTTTTGCATAGCCAAAAAACTACTACCAAGTTTTTCAATGGCTTCACTCAGAAGAAAATTCGTTTGCACCAAGTCTGTTTCAACTTCAACCAAATGGAGTGCGCCGTGATCCGATAACGTGGACAATAAGCGCTTGACCTCGATACTCAACATTTTTTCTCTTGTCGTCATAAAAATTTCCCGCTATCGGACATTTAAATTTCAAATTAAGAACAGTGTATGCAACTACTTATTACGTGGAGCAACCAGTTCTTTTTTTAGATCAACCTCGTTTGATACTTCTACAGTTCCTCCTGAATGAGCTACAGACTCCTCTGCCTTTTTGTTCATTACGATAATGCTGATGCGCCTGTTGGACGGACTAAATGGATCTTGCTGATCGAAAGGAACAGCAGAAGAAAGTCCAACGACGCGCATCACCTTGACCTCATCCATACCCCCAGCTATAAGTTCTCTTCTTGATGCGTTCGCACGATCCGCAGAAAGCTCCCAGTTGCTATATCCTTTCTCACCACTAGAATAAGGTGTCGCATCGGTATGCCCTGAAAGACTAATTTTGTTGGGCATATCATTTAAGGCGCGCCCTATTTCGTGCAAAATTTCAATCGTATAAGGCTGTAACTCTGCTTTCGCTAATGCAAACATAGGTCGATTTTGCTCGTCAATGATCTGAATACGCAAGCCTTCTGTCGTAATATCGATTAATAGTTGTTTTTTGAACTGTTTTAGGTTGGGTTGCGCTTCAATCGCAGCCTCAATTTTTTCCTTTAATGCCTTCAGTTTTTTTAATTCCGCTTTTGCGACATCTGCTTGTGAATCTTTTAAATTAAGTTTTTTCGGTGAATCCTCAGAATTCGATTTTTTAACCTGCCCATCTTTGCGCGTTAAATCTTTGCCGCCACCGTTGACAATGCTCGTACTATCACCACTACCGGAGCCACCTGACAAAGCAACTTTCAGCGGTGTTGTGAAGTACTCTGAAATACCTTTCAAGTCACCCTTCGCCGTAGAGCCCAACAACCACATCAGCAAAAAGAAGGCCATCATTGCTGTCACAAAGTCGGCATACGCAATCTTCCATGCACCCCCATGATGACCGCCACCAGACTTTTTGATGCGCTTGACAATAATAGGGCGCAGTCCTTCATCTGCCATGTCAGGTTCCGCCCCTTAAGCCTTCAGTCATTAAAAATATAGCTAGCCAAATACATCAAATTTATACTCACTAGTTACTTAGATTTTGATTGTTTAATGTGTTCTTCCATCTCTCTAAACGATGGGCGCTCAGTAGAAAACAACACCTTCCGACCAAATTCCACTGCCAACGCAGGCGCATAACCGTTCAAGCTCGCAAGCAACGTCACTTTGACGCAATGGAACATCTTGGACGATTCATGCAGCTTCTGTTCAAGCAACGATGAAAGAGGCCCAACAAAACCGTATGCAAGCAAAATTCCTAAAAAAGTACCAACTAATGCATGCGCGATCAACATACCAAGCTCTGCTGGCGGCAAACCAAGTGAACCCATTGTGTGCACTACACCCATCACTGCGGCAACAATTCCGAAAGCTGGCAAGCCATCACCCAACTTCGCTATGCAGTGCACTGGCACTTCACCTTCATGATGATGGGTTTCAATCTCGTTATCCATGAGATTTTCAATTTGAAGCGCATCCATGTTTCCCGAAACCATCAAGCGAAGATAATCTGTCATGAACTCAATAATGTGATGATCTGCTAAAACGTTAGGATATTTTGTAAAGATGGGACTTTCTTCTGGTCCCTCGACATCACCTTCAATGGACATCAAGCCTTCTTTACGCACTTTGCTCAGAATTTCAAAAAGCAGTGTCATCAACTCCATGTACAAAGCTTTATTAAATTTTGAACCCTGAAAAAGCGTAGGAAGCGCTTTCATCGTTGCTTTAATTGCTTTGGGATTGTTACCAACAAAAAATGCCCCAAGTCCCCCACCACCGATCATCAACAGCTCTAGCGGCTGGAAGAGCGCAGCTAAGTGACCGCCCGCCAATGCGAATCCACCGAAGACTGAAAACATCACGACAAGATATCCGATGATGACTAACAAAAGGACTAACTCCTATAGAGGATTCGTTATTTTGTCACTCCAACATGTGCTAAGTCGCGCTCGCGGTAAAACACAAAAAAGTCCATCGCGGAATGTTTTATCAGCACCAAATGACGGCAATCATTTCGATTACGACACTAACAAAAATCAATCGATATGTCTGTAGGAAATTAAACACACTGCTTTGCATTTACAGACGCCAAGCATAAAGCGTTGCACCACGTTCATCGGGTTTTGACACAAAATGCGGGGGTATTTCATGGATGGAAAATTCATAGCTTATGAGCAGTGAACCAGGCCTCATCTCGCTTTTCGCCTTGTGCCAAAGGGCTTGCATAGCAGCAGGAGAAAGATAGGCAAAGACCACATCGAAATGCGAAAAATCGAGATGCAAATAATCACCACGAATAAATTTACAATTACTTGAAACGATGCGTGAATACAACAAACTCACTACCCATGACAATGGTGCGATTTCGATTCCCGTAAAAGAACTCTCCGGTTTTTGCTTAGCAAGGTGAACCACTAATCCACCTAATCCGCTTCCAATATCAACAAATCGAATTGTGCAGTCTGCAGGCAATAGCTTTTCAACTGCATCCCAAGTGGGTGCATGTGAGGGATAAAAAGGAACTTGAGTGCGGAAGGTATTCCAAAAAAAACCAATGGAAACACCCAACAATAACAAAAAAAAATAAGAAGGAATTTGAAGAAGTTGCGTCGCAATCAACGCTACTGGAAAAAACAACTGAATAATCCACCACCAGAGAGCAAGACCTAACCAAAACGATGCACAGGCTGCAATTGCACCTTGCGTTATCACTGCAATGCCAAGCGAAAATTCAATTCCCCATAGATGGGTACTTAAACGATCAATCAGAATAACTGCAAGAAACGCTCCTAATTGAATCAACAGAGCCCCTACCGCAGGGACTTTCAACAAGAACTTTATGTTAGCTAAATGTGTCGTCAACCATCTACCGCAGGATTGCACAAAAGCTCCATCTTCAAATTATTCTTGCATCGCTGCTAACGCTGCATCCTCTTTAGCACGCTTCGTTTTACCCGCTCTAGAAGGCATATGGCACAAGCCGCAAGTATAGTGATTATGAAGATCTAATCGGTGCACAACAAAATTCCCACCACACTCACCGCAACATGCGGTCATTAGCATTTTGCTTTCAAAGAAGCGAACTAATGTCCAAGCGCGAGTTAATGAAAGAACAGGTTCTTCATCTACGCCTACTTCAACTTGTTCCAGGTAGAGCTTATAAGCCTTCATCACAGCCTCGATACCTGTAATTTTAGCGTGCTCAACAAGATATTTATGAATGCTAATAAATAAGGATGAATGAATATTCGGCTGCCATGTAATAAACCAATCTGTCGAAAAAGGCAGCATGCCCTTTGGTGGAGAAACGCCTTTGAGTTCTTTGTAGAGTTTCAATAAGCGCTCACGTGAGAGTGATGTTTCCGATTCCAAGAGCTGCAAACGGGCACCCAATTGAATTAGTTCTATAGCTAATTGAATATCCTGAGCTTCTGTCACCACGCTTTTCTTAGCCATTTTTGCCTCTTATTTTAGGTTAGCTTCGACTGCGATTTCAGTTGCAATTAAACGATTTCTTCGATCTGCTGACCAGCCATTAAGATCGCTGCATGAGAATGCGACAATGCACGATCTTTGTTGTAGTTGGTCAGCATGCCAAGAATCGCACCATCATCAAAACGAAAACGAGCCAACATCATATTTGTGCCTGCAAGTTTCAGGATTTGCGCATTATTCATACCTTCGAGCATGTCTGCAATTTCAGTACTAATTCCTAAGCGGAAAATTGCAGTTGCTTTGTCTGAACGGATCATCTGTTGTGCCAACATCAGGTAACCCAAATTTGCATCACGAATTTCGGCGATCATATCGTTCGTGTTCATATTCATGTCCCTTTCTCTGTGAATGCTGACAGGCGTTTTGCGTTGTCAGTGATTGCATTCTGGCTCTGGGGAAACATGGATGAAATAGGCACTACTCGGTATTTTTTGTCAGGAACGAGAACACTCCTCCTGTCAGCGTTTGTCTGACAAACGCCCAGAAGAAATAATTAAGCGTCACAGATAGGACGCGGGAAACGGCATGTAGTCTGGATTCACAGCAACTTAAATAAAAAAAATCTTGATCAAA
>Ga0102914_1000118_pt1 | contig 11094 bp, 8 predicted proteins | sample Colrivmeta1561A3_FD_78198 | JGI IMG/M metagenome (GOLD analysis project Ga0102914, IMG submission 78198) | Estuarine microbial communities from the Columbia River estuary - metaG 1561A-3 | ecosystem: Environmental > Aquatic > Marine > Intertidal zone > Estuary | place: USA: Columbia River Estuary...
AATTCAATCAAGTCGGAGGTGGGACCAAGACACGCCGTCCCATCGCACTGCGGATGCAGTACAATCCTCGATGTGGACATCCTCGTTGCTTCCTCCAGGGGGATGATGGCGTCGAACGGCCCAAAAGTCTTACCGAGATTCAGGAGTACATTGAAGCCGAGAATCGTCGGCTGGAGAAAGATCCGGTTCGGAGTTTTGATCCTAGGGAAATCAATGTTCGGATGGAATACAAGTACTGTCCGAATATGATATTGATTGATACTCCTGGACTAATCTCCGCACCGCGTGTACGGAAGGAGGGGGCGGCAGGTCCAGCGGCTGCTCAGCAACGTGCTCTGCTTGCTGCGGCTCGGGAAGCTGAACGTCTCGTGGTATCGAAAATGCGTTGTCCTGATTACATTATCTTATGTGTCGAGGATACGATGGATTGGAAGCATGGTGTGACTAGGGAGGTGGTCCAAAAGGCTGATCCGGACCTTAGCCGTACGGTGATTGTGAATACCAAGCTGGATACGAAGCTTCCGCAGTTTGGCACACCGAATGATGTTGCCGAGTTTATTTCCGCCAGCATTGTGGATAGACTCTCACCTCATAAGTTGGGTGGGCCATTTTATACCTCCGTTCCCAGCGGACGAGTCCGACGGGAGGCACCAACGGATAGTAGGAAGAACAACAATGATGATGACTTTCTATTTGATGACGATGATGAGTTCGTCGCCGCTTGTGCTGAGAAGGAGGATGCTGATCGAGAGGTGGTCTGGAATCGCATTAAACGTTCGGGTGGTGGTAGTGGGAAATCACCGGATGGCAGCACCAACAAAAATCCAAAGGCCATGCTGCCCAAGGTGGGTATTAGCCGTCTTCGTGGATTTCTAGAACGCAGGGTTGACGAGTGCTACCGTCGTAATGTTGCTAAGATTGTGCCATTGCTAAAGGCGGAGTACATTGCTGCGGAACGTAGGCTTAAGGCATGCGAACGGGAGCTGGAGGCCATCTCGTTAGAAAGGCTCAAGGATGGGGCTGATTCGTTTTGTGACGATTTTTGTAAGGCGCTGAAAGATTCGATCCAAGGTAGCATTATTGCACCGGCTAGTTCGTATGGAGAGACGTTGGAGCAAGAGAATTTGGCGGCTGGATCGTTTGCTTGTAAGTATTACCTCTTGTGCTGTTGGTTTTGATTGGTAAAGCCAGCCATGTTCTAACCAGATTCTGTTCTTAATATAATCGTCTACCATAGCCGTTCAAGGCTGTCCAATGTCAGTGTCAGATCGAACTTGGGAGCAACTCCTTCAATCGGAGGTTGGTAATGTTCAGCACAAATTGTACGGCGGTTCCCAATACCATCGCGTCTTGCGAGAGTTCAACCTCGCCACACGTTGTCTCCGACTACCAACGATTACGGAAGATGAGATTGCCAATGCTGCCGGTATTGGCGAAACACACGACGGTGTCAACTTCCTTCGTGCGGCGTGCGTCATTGCCCTGGAGAAGGCACAAATTTCATTCGATCCGCTCTTGGACTCTCTGCGGTTGCGTGTTTCACACATTATGGGAAGGTTATGCCCGGTGAGCGAGTACATGGTACGACAAAAAGCAGAGAGAAAGTCGGCGGCATTTCAGCACATGCGCGATGGTAGGCCGAATGATGGTCGAAGCACTTTTAGCACGGATATCACTCATAATCCACAATTTCGGCAACTGGTTCGATCGTTGTTTGATGAGTTTGTTCAGAAATGCTCTGATAATGTGAGTACTTGCTCCTTCTTGATCATTGATTTTCAATCTCAATCCCAATGCTCATTAGTTCTTCTGAAACATCTCTTCTTCTCAGACAATTATCCGCTGCCGGGATGACTTAACTTCAATGACTCGATTTGTCACTTGGGATTTACAAGAGCGAGGCGGAGGAGCACTCCGGCGGGCACTCCCCGACCAGCAAGATATTGTCTCCGTTTACCAGGTTGCCGTCGAAGCCACGAAGAAGAGTCAACCAAAACAGGTTGAAGAAAGCAAGGGGAGGAAAAGTGGGGTAGTTTCGACTCGGGAAGATAGCTCATCAGCATTGTCACCGATTGAGGATATTGAGGATAACAGGGAAAGAGACTACGCCAATTTAGTCCAACTGATGGAAGAGGCATTGTGTACACGCGATTCTAATAGAACGAATCTCGTCGTTGGGGGGTTGGTTCAACACATTGTACAGCAATGGAGAGAGGCGTTTTGCAAAAGCGCAATCACAAAATTCAATTGCTACTTTATGCTGCCCTTCGTGGATGACTTTCATAGGTATCTGCGAGGAGAGCTGCATAAGGTATCAGAGGGGGAGGGGAATGAATTGTCAGAAATATTCGATCTGGTCGCAGCACGTAAGGTGCTTCAACAACAGGTAGATGATCTTCGGAGCGAATGTGCGGCGAACAGAAAGCTGCAGGAGAAGTTTCACATGGTGGCTAAAATGATGCAACGGGAGCAGGAAAGATCAATACAAAAGGAAGGCTTTGCTGCGCAATAGAATCAATACCAATACCGGTTCTTTTGCTGCCCCTGGAGAAATGAATACTGTAATGTGTGATGTGGTTTACTGGCTCACACTGAGTCCAGCAAATGGGAGGATAGGACATTGTATTTACCGCCATCGATTGGAGCGATCTTCCCAAAACGAGCATCCATAAACTTGATGAATTAATTTCGTGGAGCCAAGACCAGGGACTAGAAACACCATCAGGAGAGATATTCCGCCGTTTCATGTACCATAGCGCTCAAATTGACACAGAGTTCATAATATTTGATGTTTCATAACACTCTATCGTAGAACAGTCGTTTGTTCAAATTTAAGAGTTGCAATCTGTTGCAATGATGTTTCTCCTCAGAACGTCCCCGACGGGTGAACTACCTATTGATCGGCTCCCCAAACCGATCAAATCTCTAACTCTACAGTCAAATTGACGGTTGGATAAATGTTGTTTCATCACCCCCCTCCTGTAGGTCCACTAAGTCCATTACTTAAACCGGATATCAATCATCTAAAGCAGCATAACGTAATCATCTAAAAGCAGCATAACGTCTTACATTACAATTATTGTGTATGGCATTTATCAACAATAAAGCCCAGTGGAAGTGATGATACAACATCCCGACCGCAAGATCGAGAATTTGGCGCAATTGGAGGGTGTTGGTTGTGCCCAGCCCACCGCCCATGCAGCCCGACCATCACTTCTCAAGTTATTTCATGATTGACCAACGACGAATGATTAACATCATACACACACGTGAAATCATATTAATAGAACTATTCAGTCTGACATCCCTTTCTCTCAATTACTCCTCTTTCTTTTGGGACTTTGTTTGCTCAAACGCTTGCAGATGGGGCATAACAAATGGCCTAAAAGACAGAGAGATTTACAATCGGAGTTAGAACCATGGACGGAGAATAAGTCGGTGTAGCATATCCCCCACCACAAACGAACAAAACACTACTCTCTGCAATGAAATAACTTACTTGATCACCTGCTTGTACACAATGCTAGCGCCCATAAACTTGGGATGGTACATCCAAGCGAAGAATGCACACTTAATTACGAAGTAAAAAGGAATCCACGAGACAAGGAAATTCATGACGCTCTCGACAATTGAAAATTTAGCAAAGACCACCCAATAGGTAAGCCATTGGACATCATCGGCCTTGTCGGGAGAATCAATGGCCTTGAAGGACATGTAGGCGGGGTAGGCGAAGGCAAAAAGATCCGAAATGAGCTTGGCGCCACCTAGGGCGTAAATGATCGACGAGAGGAGAGCCACGATGGCGAAGAAGGCATACGCTTTTGGTTGACCAGTTTTCTTTTCGAATTCGCGGAGGCGATCTGCGTGTGTTCAATATGGGTGGGGGGAGCAGTGAGCGGCGAGATCAGAGACGAGAGTGGGGAGGGTGAGAATTTTGAATTAATGCATCATCATCAGGCCGACCCTGAAAGCACCGGCTGCAAAAAGTGTACTGGCCAACCACCCCCACTGAATGATTCGTTCATCGATCAATTTTACAGCCATGTGAAATGGTGATGTGATGCATTGCAAATCAACACCGCCCCCCATCTCCGCCGCCGCCACTTGCTCTCCGCCGAAGCCGAACCTTATGACGCAGACGAACACCGACACCGGCACCGGGTGGATCCAAATACATCGGAACTTTCACGCACCATATTGACAAAGAGTGGGGTAAGATGCCAAAAACTGATCCACACTCTGGATCATTTGCTGGAGCTGAGGGTTCGCCATTGTTTATTGGGGGGTGGCTATCAATTCAATTCAATGGATACAGATGGGTATTGTTATTGGTTATTGTATCGACCTGTCGGTGTCGGTGCCGGTGCGGAGATCTTTGCTTCTGCTTCGCTGTTCGCAGCACACAACACGTGCACGAGAACAAGCAAGAGGCTTGAATTGAATTGAAAACTTGGGGAACAAAACTGGGGTTCAAATTTATGAGCACTGTTCTGCTTCAATGCGAGAGAATGACCAAGTTCAGTAAAAGAATCACAGCTCATTTAATTACCCCACAGTGTTCCCCTTGTCCTCCTGCAGTTTCCGTTGGTCAGAGTCTTCCCGCCACACAGAATAAAAGGGCCTCAGTGGACTCGACTCGCATGACTTACACGTGGCAGACAGATAAGACTGTCCGAGCAAAAAGGTGCCGGTTTTGGTTTTGGCGGGAAGAGCAAAACGGACGAAAATCGCCGATTTTGTGCGCATTTTCAAGTACGTAGAATTCGCAAGGAAATGAAGTTGGCGAATCCCCGTTTTGCATGCGGGTGCGCATAGGACTAATCTTGCTGAATCCGAGACGATTTTGAATTTGAAGCAAAATTCGCTGAGATATTGACGAAATAGTGCAGCTGCAGGCACTGTCTGGCCGATCGAGTTTTTTTCTTCCCGCCAAAACCAAAACCGGCACCTTTTTGCTCGGACAGTCTTAGATTGACTCGACTGTACGGCTTACACGTGGCAAATTACACGTGGCTCGATGCTCGATTATGCATGGTACGAAGCCGATACGATGGGAAACACATGAACTAATAGATAGTACTCCTAAGATCTACTACTGATATTGCACATTTGTTGGCTACTTTCCTGAATTTGATTGATCGATTTGATTACTACCTTATTTGCGGGTTTGCATGGATCTAACCCACGATACAGCATCCATCAATGAGTCCATTGCTGAGGGCTTTGTAGCACTCTCCTCCTCTCTTGCCAATCCTTTGATCCATCTTGTTAGCATATCACCTGGTGTTAGGACTCCATTTAAACGAGACTCCAATAGATTGTGTTCGCGAATTTTCCCTTCCTTGTCTGTGATATATTCTGACGATACTTCAATTTTTAATGGAGCACCAAACCCTTGATTACTACCACTACCTGGTGATTGACCTCTTGCTCCACTCAACGGTAGTGGTGGAGGAGTTACCCATAAAGCCAGAATAAGATCCATTTTGATCGTTCCTTTAGATGTAACCTCGACGACTGTTCTGGGTTTGGCAGCTAATCGTACGGTATTTGTCTGTAGTGCCGCACGAAAAGAAGAGGATGCGAGTCCAAACAATCTTCGGTAGTTTTGTGATCCCCTTACCAAGACTTCACCCAACAATCCACGCAATTCCACTGTTTCGGCGAGATATTCATCTGCAGGAGTTGTTATTGATGATCCTGAGCTTGTCGTGCTCACGCTCACAATGCTAGGTATATCGTTGTGTAGAGCACGCAGAATTCCATAAAACGAAATAGCGGCATCGTCACTTAGTGGAGGCATTGACGAATTATCACTTGTCTCTTTTCCTATCGACGTCTTTTGGGTAGAAGGAGACTTCTTCTTTGTTAACGATCGTAACAACTCCACAATAGTCACGTCGGGGAATGGTGAATTCTCAGCGGTGATTCCACTTCGTGTAGCTGCAGAGACAAAAGACTGTGCCCATGCCGAGTCGACGGCAACTCCAGCAACCGATAATTGAAGATTTTCGACCCGTGCTATCTTCAGTGGAAAAGTGTCATCGTTACTGTCATTGAAATACGAGTTAACTCGTTTTGCTACTTCGTCCTCGTCTCCATCGCTGCTCATTGGAAGTCGTCGATTGAAAGATGTTGCAGAGGGCGGCTCAAATTCAAAGCTATCGGTGCCTTCGATTTGCAGTGGAGACTCTGATCTCCATGAAACAATCAACGATTGGCTCTCTATTTCCGCTGCAAGTTTGACTGTAGTCCAGTCACCACCAGACGCATCTCGAAATAATGCGAGAGATCTATACAGATCGGCCACCTTTCCAGCACCGCGAAGAAGTATGACATCCTTTCTTTTCTCATTATTTGCAGTAGATGCATCACCGACATGCGTTACTAGTTCTGCGTCGGTCGTGAACAGAGAGCGAACATCCTCGGAAGTAGTGGTAGTGCTCTTCACCGTTTCCGTGGAAGCCATTCCAGCCAACTTGTATAGTCCAACATTGGCGAAACTACGCAATGTCTCGTGCATGATGGCATACTCGACAAATTCCCTTGATCCGACTACTGGAATTTGTCCTGCCCCGATTGCATGGTATCTATCTATCGGTAGGATTGATATATCATCTCCAAGAGGTATTGTCGCATTTCTGTCTTTGCTCACAGAAGTATCATTGAACACTCTTTGATCTACTTGGATGGGAAAAGCGGCTCCCTTCCAAAACCGTTCTGGTGCAACGTACAACACTGGATCCAAACGACTGCTACTCTCCTGCTCACCCGAAGAGGAAGGCATTGCCCCCACTGCATCCACAACATCCTGTATTCCATTGAGTAATCCATCTAGCAGTGGATTTCCAGAACTTCTTCTACTCAAGGAGGATGTTGCCTGTGCCGCCGATCGAGCTGCTCTTCGCAATGCTGCCAATGTCGTGCCTAACGTTTCAATAATCTCCACTCCATTGATTCTCACGTCATTGATCTGCAAGTTGGATACAAGACCGGTAGTCGGGCTTAGCAATATGGTAGATTTGCCGATGAATTCAGTGTATGACTGGGATGATGACGGTGATGATGATACTGATATTGATGTACCAGAGAGTAGTGATGGAAGACGAGTACGCCATAACACCAAAACTTTGAGTGGATTGTTTGGATCGATTAGAAATTCACATTCGACTTGTCCTCCCTCGATAGCAGAAGAGGAAGACGACGAGGTACTACTACTGCTTGCACCTATGGCCAAATCTAATAAACTTCCCGCCCGTCTAGCAGCAGTAGCCGCAGTACTTAATGCCCTATTTAATAGTAGAACCTCGTCGATTCCTTCTGCCAATTGTTCTTCATCTCCCTTAGGCCCCGTCACTGTAATATTGTCATCGTACATCAATTGTAGACGTGCAATATTGTAAGATATCGATGATGACGATAAAAGTCTCGGAAAATGTTTGCGTAGGAGAGTTAGTGTGCAGTGAATGCGGCAGTATAGGTTGAAGGAATCCAATGGTATCAAACCGGGGATTGTGGATGATGATTCTTTTGTACTACTACTTGTTGATGTAGCATTGATATTTATTTCATGTTGTCCAACTTCCGTAGAACTGATACCATTCGTATTGGATATTGACTGTGGCTTTGTCAATCTTCTTCTGGCAGGTGTGCCATCGATCTCTAGAGTTGATGTTGTTGTCGACGGTGCATCATCGATTTGTGGCGACGATGCTCGAAGTCGAAGGCTCCGACCCGCAACGAACGATCTCCGCGGTGATAATGGGTCTACTATGCGCCGACTGCGATATTGCTGTTGCGGTCTAATGTTTACAAATAATGCCGATGCTGCGATGAAGATGGAGGAAGATATTATCATCGTGTTGTCTTTGAGGTTGAGGTTGATTATGGTGCAATTGATGGAGCAGGATGCAGCTCAGAAGATAATATTCATAATATTCATATGCAGGTCTGATGCCTGCCGGGTTGCAGGTGGCAAGAATTTTTGGCGGGAGAAATAAAGACTCGACTTGGATTCTTCCACGTGGCAGATATTTGGCGGGAGGCATGATGACGTTCACGTATGACGTGGCACATATTATTTGGCGGGAGACATAATAAAGACTCGTTTTTCTTTCCACGTGGAAAACAACTTTTGGCGGGAGATCGACGATTAGACTATTATCTTCCACGTGGCAGTTCAAGTGTCGTTTGGGGGGATCCCCGTCTTCCTCCCCGGGGTCTTCCCCCCGAAGTGCCCCCGAAAAGTACTCTAAATTGCCACAACAAGCAGCACAAAAGCAAAAGCAGCAAATAAAGCAACAAACCAACCTTGATTTCCGCTGCCCTCACTATCCCTACTACAGCTACCAACCCCTGCCTACCCAACAGCACCCATGTCAGAACAGCTAAAGCCCCTCAGCGCCGTCCTCGACAACGTCCTGGCTCGTCTTGCATGCCTCGAGGCTCAGTTAGGCGTAGCGCCTCCTCCCATGTCCACCGTCGACGGTGCAACTACAGCTACAGCAACTGTGGTAGTGCCAGACAATGACGACGAACTCCATCCTCGTCTAACCGGATTCGACATTCACATTACCAATTCCCTCCTTCCCTTCACATCGGCATGTACCTCCCTTGGTCCTGATATGGATACAATTGGCTCCTCCGTCCATACCATTTGGAATACCATGCGCAACATTATCGAGTTGGGCACACTCTACAAAAAACCATTTGATCCAGACAATACCTCGACATATCTCCAACCACATCTTAAGCCCATTCAGGATGCCATATCTTCTATCCGTTTGGCACGATTAGATCGTAAATTCGATTATCATATTAAGGCAATTATGGAAATGTTATCGTGCGTAAGTTGGATGGTTATGATGCCCCCACCGAGTCCATCGGTGTTTGTGAAGGATACTATTGGTGCATCGGACTTTTGGGCTAATAAGATTCGAAAGGAATACAAGGATAAAAGTGGTGATGAGGGACATATTAAATTTTGTGATACCATGAAGGCATTGGTATTGGATTTGAGTGTGTATTTGAAGGAAAATCATTTGTCGGGATTGGCATGGAATAATGCCAATGGACGAGAGGACTTTGTATCGGCCAAGGTTGGTGGTAGTAGTAGTAGTGGTGGTGCATCCAGTGAGAAGACGGTGGTACCTTCCTCCTCTTCGGGTACCATGAAAGCTCCTGGAGGTGCCGGAGCAGGGGATATATTTGCCGAATTGAAGAAGAAACAAACTGGCGATGGTTCCTCGGCCGCCACTGGTCTAAAGAAGGTTACGAAGGATCAACAGACTTGGAGGAAAGAATATAAAAATGACGAGCCTCCTGTCCAACCTGTCGCTCCTTCTTCCAAGCCCACCGCATCATCTTCAGCGTTTAGCGCGAAGACAACATCGTCATTGGGACCACCCAAATGCGAATACCAAGAACGTGGATGCAAATGGAATGTCGAGAATCAGACGAAAGAAACTTGCGAAGGTGGTGTATGCAAGGTTGCCGTCACCGATGCCAAGCAGCAAGTGTACATTTACAAATGTCAAAATGTTACCATTCAGATTACTGGAAAGCTCAAATCGGTCATTGTGGACAGTTGTGCGAAGGTGGGGGTGGTATTTGATACGGCCATCTCGGCATGCGAAGTTGTTAATTGCAAGAGCGTTCAAGTTCAGTCGACCAATTTGTGTCCAAGTTTTTCGATTGATAAGACGGATGGTATCGTGATCCATTTGACTAATGCGGCGGTTAGTCAGAGTGTGTTCGTGACGAGTAAGAGTTCGGAGATGAATGGTGAGAGTGGTATTTGTTTGCTATTTGCTGTGCAATGTATTGCATTTGAGATGGACTCCAACGACATGATTGTTTCTTTTTCGTCTCTATCCAAAATATATCGCAGTGAGTTGGGTCGATGACGATGGAGAAATTAAAGAAGCACCGATCCCTGAACAATTCCAGCACAAACTAGTAAATGGATCTGTGACGAGTCAAGTGTCAGACTTATATCATTGAAATGCGAAAAGTCGTTCAACGTATGGTGTCGCTGTCAAGGGTAAATTAATACCACTGTCAAGGATAAATTAATACCACTAGGCATTATTTTGACCTTCATATAAAAATGAACAACTTCATGCCTCAATCATCACCTTGCCGTAGTAACCCCAAAAGACGAATGATAGTTTTGTCTATTTGCCTAGACTAGATTTTACATCGACGCAATAGCTTCAAACGACTGTTCCCCGCATTACTTGGAACCTGCAAACTTTGCTTCCCTCTTCCTTCGAACATCCCAATTGTAAATTCGACTAATGTTGACCTCCGACGTGATGATTTGATTGCGAGTGAATGTCAAGTCCTCCTTAACCTATAGGAAAGCGGTGAAAATGAATGGATTATCAGCGATTGTCGAAAGAAACGATGAGTCAACAGCATTTTGCGCAATTATACTGATCAACACGTACCTCCTTGTAATCATTCTGTGCCACCAACTGCTTCGAAATCAACAATTCCAAAGCCTCATCATAGGTATATTCCAACATGACATTCGCCCCCAACCATAAATTCACAATCCCCTGCGAGCAATCCACCTCAGCCTTGGAATATATCGTATCAGCTAAATTATAACGTGTTATTACCGTCTCATCAGCATCTTTCTTCGACTTCAAATGCCGAACGAGTGAAATTGATTTTTCAATCTCAGGCAATTTCTCTTGATACGTGGCACGTTTCTGCTCCAGCTGTTGTTCGTATGCTTTGAATTTGGAATACAAGTCCGAGTAGGCCCCGATGAGTAGTTCCGATGAGGCGGGAGGATTGAATGAGTTGGCGAATAATTCAATATCATCGAGGAATTTCGTGGCGGGTATGCCACGTTCGTTTTTGCCCTCGGTGATGGATTCGAGGCTGATGTTGGCCACCTCTTCTTCATCTGCCTCCGCCTGCCTCGCAGCAGACAATTCGGGCGCAGTGGAGGCACCGCCGGTGGCAACAGAAGTAGACATGGTTCAATGATCTCCAGTAGTTTGCAGGTGCTACGAGAGGAGGACGGGATGCGGCGGCGGCGGCGGCGGCGACGGCGACGGCGACGGCGACGGCGACGGCGAC
>Ga0102914_1000120_pt1 | contig 11068 bp, 12 predicted proteins | sample Colrivmeta1561A3_FD_78198 | JGI IMG/M metagenome (GOLD analysis project Ga0102914, IMG submission 78198) | Estuarine microbial communities from the Columbia River estuary - metaG 1561A-3 | ecosystem: Environmental > Aquatic > Marine > Intertidal zone > Estuary | place: USA: Columbia River...
CGACCATCCTCCCTCCGAGGCAACTTCCGACGTTGATCCATTAAAACCTCTCTTTCCTCCCTTTCCTCCGTTCACACCGACATTGGAAACCGTGGAGGAGCCAGCCCCGGACGCTCCTGGTTTTCCGCTGCCAGCTACGGATGAGGAGGTTCCTTCAATAGCATAGCCTGCGCTGCCATACCACACCTCATCAATAGTAGAAATTGTGGCGGGGGCGCCCCAGCTTTGTACACTCCAGTTCCGAACCTTAGTGTTAGTGAGGCAGATTTAAGAGTTAGGATAACGAGAGAAAATTAATTGATAGGAGAGTTTAGAGAGTTGGAATCACAGGATTTACCTCGATTGGTTGGGCCGAGCATTTCCAACTGTCGTCCTTGACAGTAATCGTACCAGCACTCATCACTGTGCTTCCCATTGAGGTCGATGATGACGCAGCCCCCGTTGTTGCTCCGAGGTCGATCGATCGTGTTTGAATCGATTCCAGCTCGTCGGCAATGGGAGACAACGTTGGGAAGTACGTCGGCACAGACGCCTGTAGTTTCCGCAAATGACGACGTTTCTGATGTTTGGCAGCATCAGCACTTGCGGCAAGGCTCGCGGCGGAACAGATTGCTGCGGCGGCGATGAAATACCTGACCATTGTTATTGCCCCGATCTGTAATGTGTGGTCAAAGTGGAAAGTCGACTTCGTTGCAAGGTCCGATTCTTTTAATGTGACAATCCAATCGGGTTTGATGGACAGGAGAGGGATGTTACATGAGTGCTTGCTTCTCATGAAACAAATATTCAACCCCACGAAATCGGAGTAGGCGATGAGGTTGATGAAGCGGAGAGCCGGTGAGGTGTGGTGAGTAGTGAGTATGGTATGGTATTGAACGAATTATTGCACACATCGATCCGGCACGAAACTGAATTCAATCTGGCTCTCTATTTGAATTCAGACTCAGTGGTACGAAGCTACATACATATTTAGGAACAAGTAGTCATAGCGGAAAGCCAAATTTTGAATCTTCTCCATCTACCGAAGGAGCTAATACAATTTAAATTTTAGGAATGGTAAATCGACATTTTTGTGTCCATGTGTATGACGCGGTGCAAAACTCAAATTTCACATACAGGGGAACTAGTACCTGATGAGGTGCGCGTAACTTCCCCTCGAGAGAGAGCAAACATCAAACAACACCACGACGACCGACCGGCGGTATCGTAACAACAACATGTGGAATTGGCCCTACTACGAGAGAAGTGAGTCAACGCTGTGAGGCGATGATAGTAATATTATTGCCAATGATGTTGTCGGGGGTCCCCAACTAATTGTCACGTAAAAGTGGAACCTCACAAAATTTGGTGAACAAAAATTGCAGTGGGAGCTAAGGTGCAAGTTTACTCCGACGAACACCGCATCGTCATCGTCATTGCTCCTCCATTATCCACAAACCACTCACACTCACGACTTCCATTCAATGAATACTTTGTCGAGTATTCATTGTATTGAATCATAATTTTGGTTTCCTTCCAAACTTCATGCACATAATATCATCGCTCGTCAAGGAAACGAACTAGATTGAAAGAATCCCAAACAAAGACTGCTACTTCTAGAGACACATCATCGACATCAAACATGACCACCCTCCAAGAGCGACTCCGTGATCCGAAGCGAATCAAAATCGCCGCGCTAGCCACAGCCATTCTTGCCATTTCCATCGGTGTTGGCGTCAGCCTCGGCGGACGTGGCAAGTCTGCAGTCTCATCATCGTCCGAGAGCGCGCTTGGCAGCTACGCAAGTGGCAAGGTTGGTGAAATTATCGAGCCATCGAGCGAGGCCACTAACTACGCACGGTATTACGGCAATGGCTACACTGACTATGCTTCCTCCACCACCACCACCATCCGAGGAAGCAGTGGCATTAACAACGAAGGAGATTGGGATGATGATGGATGGTCCAGTGGAGGAGGGGTGAAGAGCTCAACCACAACAAGCAAGTGTGATAAGGTCACAAGCTCCGCTGGTAGCGAAGCGTCATCGTCGGCCAAGGCTGAAAAAGCAGGTCGCGCTCGCCGTCTTGGAGGAGGGAGCTTATGGGAAAGTAGTGCTTGGAGTTCATCTGGCGGTGTCACTTCAAGTTCCACTACGTCTGTTGGCAAAGCCGAGAAGACTGCTGGAACGACAAGCTCAGCTATGGGCAAGTCCGAGAAGTCTGTAGAAGTATCTGGAGAAATCGACTTGTACGAAGATGAGGACTGCGGAACAACCACTGCGGTTGTTGTTTCAAGCAGTGGAGTTTCATCCAAGTCTTCAAAGACAAAATCTTCCAAGGCAAAACAGAACTCCTCGGCGAAAACCACGTCTACGACTGTTTCAAATGAAAATGCTTGGGAAAGAAGCCCAACGACTGCATCTAATGTGTGGGGAAGCACAGTAACAATTGAATCAACAACTTCGCCAGCGCCATCGGCAGCATCGACGTCCAGCGTGACTCAACTCGAGAGCCTTCCTCCTACTCTTGAGCCCACCACCGCTGCTCCCACGCCCTGCACTGGTCGCGTGTGGTACTATAATGAAGAGAATGAAAAGTGCACCAATGATGGAGGAAACGATGGAGAGGACGAGTACGAGAATATGCTTGCATGTTGTGAGAACGAAGTTGGTATGAATGTTCTGTGTTCATACGAAGATGTCTGTATAAGTATCGCAAGTTCGCCGACACCCAATCCATCTACCGCCAAGCCTATTGGTACCGAACAGACGCCAACAACCGCCGTACCTTCCACCACACCTGAAGTTATCACATCAGCACCAATTACACCAGAACCTACTTCTGCCGCGCCAACCTCCGACGCACCTACTGTCCCTGAGATTGTCACAGAGTCGCCAACTACAGCAGCACCAATCACTTCAGAACCAACTTCTGCCGCGCCTACTTCCGACGCACCTACTGTCCCTGAGATTGTCACTGAATCGCCGACAACATCAGCACCAATAACATCCGAGCCAACTTCCGCCGCACCCACTTCTGATGCACCTACCGTCCCTGAGATCTTCACAGTAGAACCTACCACAGCAGCACCAATCACTTCAGAACCCACTTCTGCCGCACCCACTTCTGGCACCCCTACTGTTCCTGAGATTATCACGGCAGAACCAACGATAGCGCCAACGTCAGCAGAGCCGACCACACCAAAGCCGTTTCATACGAAGCCCAAACCAACGGTCAAGCCTACTCCGAATACACCGGAAATTATGTCTGCAGAGCCAACCATGGTGGAGGTAACCACAGTTGAGACGGTGGCTCCCACTCCTTGTGATGCTTGCGAAGGCGGACGCAAATGGTACTTCAATGGTGAGAAGTGCACCAACAATGGGAAGTATGAAAATGATGATGTAGTGTTCGAGAACATGCAGACCTGCTGCAAGGAATCATTTGGTGCGAACGTCAATTGCCCATACGAGGACGTGTGCAACAAAGGATCACCTACCAAGAGTCCATCCGAGCTTGATCTGACGCCCACTCCCACAAGCAAACCAGTTGAAACAACACTGACATCCGAGCCAAGTCCTTTTCCCACGCCTTGCGCGGGTCGCAAGTGGTACATTGTGAATATAAGTCAAGAGTCATATCTGTGCACCAACGGATATGACATCCCAGCAAGTGCCGCTGATGATTTCACATTCTTTGACAGTCTCGCAGAGTGCTGCGATGACATGTTTGGCGAGGGTGCCGAATGCGAGTACGTCGATGTCTGTTCAAACGAAACTGTGGAAACTCTGAAGCCATCGTCGATGGAACTGACTACACCGCCAACGAAGAAAACAACAACGGCAGAGCCTACTACTTTTGAGGTATTCACCATGGAACCAAGTTCACCAGAGCTAGTCACGCAGGTGCCGACCAAAAAAATGACAACTGCAGAGCCTACCACTGCTGAGGTATTCACCATGGAACCAAGTTCATTAGAGCTAGTCACGCAGGTGCCGACCAAAAAAATGACAACTGCAGAGCCTACTCCTGCTGAGGTATTCACCATGGAACCAAGTTCATTAGAGGTAGTGACGCAGGTGCCGACCAAAAAAATGACAACCGCAGCGCCTACCACAGCTGAGATAATCAACACCCTTTTACCAAGTTCATTAGAGATTGTCACATTGGCCCCGACACCAGGAGAGCAGAACACGGTGGAACCAACTCCCTCACCGCCTTCTACAATTATGTCCTCTACCCCTACAACATGCTCAGAGCGAGTGTGGTACTTGTACGGAGGCTTCTGCACCAATATGATCGAAAGCACGTCGAACGATACTGGCAGCTCAAATTATGCAACTCTCGTTGAATGCTGCGAGAATGAAATGCCGGGGAAGAAGTGTGACTTTAAGGATGAATGTTTCTCTCCAGCACCATCACCCGGATCATCAGAACTTGAGAACATGGCGCCTACCGCACAACCCTCATTCGGGAGCACACCGGTGAGTTTAATGAAATGAGAAATTTCGATCTATGCTTTTGTCTAACTATCGAATATGATCTATCGAATCTGGAATACTCACTTATACCCTACTTGATGTCATTTTCTACCTTCCGAACAGACGGTTTCAAAGGAGACAACTGGTCCTCCAACCGTCGTGGTGTCAGATAGGACGCGGGGACATGTTGCTAAGTAAAGCAGCTTGTTAATGCTGATACGGAGTATCAGGTCAAAGGCTCGATTGGGGTGCAGTGAACTACGACGTCCCACAGACTGAACAGTTCGTGTACCATAACAGTATTATTTTATTTCAACACCCAAACCCCTGAACAGAAGGTTTTGGGCATATCGATGTAATAGATAATTGATCAGCAAAGTGCGAAGTGCGAAGTGCATGTAGAGGGTAAATCCTAATTAAATAAGACAGCACAAGTCAAACATGTTGTATCTCCCGCCGCATCTCTTCCCGTGTAAGTTCAGAGTTCAGAGGGTTCAGATTTTGCATGACTACTACTTCTATTTCGCTCTCTATGTCTCCCGCTAAACATAATGTATTGTCGAGTACCCAATCTTGTGATGGAGTCGAGTTTCATATCAATCTCTCAGCGGCTGCGTTCTTCACTGCAATAATACTGGTAAAATCAATGTACGATAGTCCTTTTGAATAGTTGGCAGGAGAGATCGTAAGGACACAGTATTTCTTCGACATAGCCACTTGGGCGGTTTACTTTATGGTTACAAAACAATAATTACGCAACTGATGTAAAATAAAAGACGACAACTTCAACACATCTAACTCCAAAACAGTTCTCAAGGCTGTCTCGATAAGGTAGGAGGACCTGATGTTTCTTTCGAAACTGTGGGTGTACTTCCAAAAGATGGTTCCGGCGTCGGGGAGACTGTCTCCGCCGCCTCAACACATACATCCTTGAAATCGCAGTCTGCACCCACACCAAACATTTCATCACAGCACTCCGACATTGTACTAAAGAAAGTGAAATCGACCGCATCTACTGGAATATCATATCCGTTGGTACACTGGAATACCTTCTGGGTACTTAATGCATACCATTTGCGACCTTCACATGGCGTAGGAGCAAGACTTGGTTGCGCTGTGATGATCTCAGGTGCAGTGGGGGTGCCAGAAGTGGGTGCAGCGGAAGTAGGCTCTGATGTTACTGGTACTGCTGTGGTAGGTTCTACTGTGAAAATCTCAGGAACAGTAGGTGTGCCAGAAATGGGTGCGGCGGAAGTAGGCTCTGATGTTACTGGGGCTGCAGTGGAAGGCGCTTCTGTGATAAACTCAATAATAGTAGGCGTGCCAGAAGTGGGTGCGGCGGAAGTAGGTTCTGAAGTGATTGGTGCTGCTGAGGTTGGCGACTCAGTTACAATCTCAGGAACAGTCGGCGCGGCAGAAGTGGGTTCTGAAGTGATTGGTGCTGATGTGGTCGGCGACTCCGTGGCAATTTCAGGAGTATTAGGTGCGTCGGAAGTTGGTGCAGCAGAAGTTGGTTCTGAAGTGATCGGTGATGTGGTTGGTTCTACCGTGATAACCTCAGGTTGAGCAGGTGCAAGGGTAGTCGGCTTGGGCGTCGGGGCCTCGGTCGGAGACTCAGTGAAACAGACATCTTCGTATGGACATACAATATTCACTCCAACCTCCATCTCGCAACATTTTAGCATGCTCTCATAAACACCACATTCTGTTCCATTTTCCCCGTCATTGATGCACTTTTCTTTCTCTTCGTTATAGTACCACACACGACCAGTGCAGGGCGTAGGAGCAGCGGTGGTGGACTCGACAACAAGTTGAGTTATAGATGGCTGAGAGGACGTCGATGGCACAGATGATGGTTCGCTGGACGTCGATGGCGCTGGCGAAGTTGTTGATTCAATTGTTACTGGGCTGCTACCCCACACATTAGAAACTGTCGTCGGGCTTCTTTCCCACGCGCTGGCACTGGAAACAGAAGTTGTTGACGTGATTTTTGCCGAGGAGTTCCCTAACTTGGAAGATTTTGTCTTCGAAGACTTGGATGAGACTCCTTTGCTTGCAACAACTACCACAGCTTCAGTTTCGCAATCGACATCCAAGGTGGCACTTGCGCCCCACGACGAAGATTCGTCCTCACTGGGTGCAATGTCACCAGCACCAGCACCCCACGAGCTTGCTCCTTCTGATACTTCTACTGTCTTTTCACTCTTTGAACTAGACGTGGAGCTGGTAGTCATAGCCTTTGCACTCTTTGCACCAGAACTGGCAATCTCAGTCTTTTCAGACTTTGCACTGGAGCTGGCAATCTCAGTCTTTTCAGACTTTGCACTAGAGCTGACAATCTCAGTCTTTTCAGACTTTGCACTGGAGCTGGCAATCTCAGTCTTTTCAGACTTTGCACTAGTGGATGCGGCAGTGCCCAAGCCCGAACCTGAACTTACAATCGGTTGACCCCAACCGGGGCCAGACCACCCCAGGCGTCTTGTGCGCCGCCTACCAGATTCCTTGTCAGACTTGCTAGAGGATTCTTCACTACTAACAACTGCGCCTCCGCATTTGACAGTCTTCACTGGCGTGGCATCGCCTTCGCTGTCACTAGCGTCACTGTCACGGTATACGCCGTAAAGAGAATATCCATTGATCGTTTCTCCGTTGGTCGTTCCATCGGATGTATCAACAATTTCATCGATGGTATCCAAATGATCGCCACCCGAATTTGCCAAGTAACTCGAGATGCCTTGATTGTTGGCGGCACCATTTTTGGAGACAGCTTCGATGCCACTGCCACCATTAACCTGTGCGCTGGATACTGGAGCCTTCCGCGTGCCTGCGACGGTGAGTCCGACACCTACCGAAACGGCAATGACAGCGGTACTAATGACAGCGGCCTTGATGAAGCGCGGATCGCGAAGTAGACGGAAATCAGCAACCATTGTTCAATGTCCGATGATGCGTTAGCGTTCGCTCTTGTTATGATCGTATTGATTGCGATGATGAATCGAGTGGGTGTTATTCGGATCAATTGTGTTTGGGAGGAGGCTGGTGGTTTTGATGAGTGATGTTGTGGGTTGGAGTGGTGGTGGTGGATGGCGGGCGGCGGCGTCCGATTCATGGCATCGGCATGCATGCGTTGGAGTCAAATTTTGATTCAAAATTTGAATTCAAATTTCTATGAAGTCCTACATATGTATGTGGACTTGTACGAAGCTCTTGAAGTCATTGCTTACGGTGGAACTGGTACGACCCATGTGTAGAGAGGCTTTGTACCGTACCGTACCGAATGTGCCTACCATACTGTACCGTACGTACAATGTCGCAGCACGACGATTCCACGTGGATGTTGGTTGTCGACAGTCCAAGCAAGAGCTACGATGCACCAAGAGCATCGATGTTGTTTTGCTTTAACTAGTTGACGACGAGGGACGACTTCCACTGCTACCCTATTAGAGACAAAGGGAAGAATGATCGAAGAGGATAGTAAGGCATGAGAAAGGAGCAGCGGTTGAACAAACCTGGAGAGCATTTTGCTTGAGTCTCAACATGAATACTGATGAGCTCCATTTTTGTTGCATGCAAATGCAAGTCACAGTGTGGAGAATAAACATGTGCCAGTGATGCACTTTTGACTTTCTTACCAATGCTACTCTTTGTTCCATACCACATGCCCTGGTGCTTTATTTGTTTTGTTCTCTTACCGTCGATAAGTAGTCCATTCCACACTTAACTACTTCTTCTGCCCACACACCACACCTTCCCCAACAAAGAATTGCGCTCCACCGGGCATAAAGCAAGCTTGTACCGTCCCATCCTCGAGTAATTCACCATCCAATACATTGTAACTAACATCCGACAGTGGTTCGAACTGATAGGCTAGGCAAGGGACGTATTCCAGCCCGGGATATTCCATATGTCCACCCGAATCCAAGTGGAGGAGCATCAATAGTAGTCGTAGCCGAGAGCACGAGGATCTGTTTTTGGTAGAAATGCAAAGCAAAGCCACAAGATGCCAGTGAACACGAATAACAAACATGAACAATTCACATTAGTAACTTCGTAGTACTCACCTGACAATCAAAACATGGAATAAACCATCATTCATTTTGGCAACCGAGCATGTATGCATATTATGAGCCGCATGGGTGGTATTGCATACCCAAAAGACGAGGAAGTCGTCACCATCATAGGTGACCCATCCCTTGGGCAATGGTTCTCCCAATTTTGGCAGTACCACCGCCTCTTCCTGACCGCTCCTCCTCATCCCCTCCATTGTGCTCTTCGTCTCCTCCCCGTCACTATTGCTCGACGACGATGATGATGGTGGAAGGTAAGAAAATCTACCACGATATCGTTTTCTGCACAATATACCACGATACAATGCCCAAATATCGGACCGAACATGTCCCAACCATCGAAGACATTCCGATTCATAGTCACAATCGGCAATGAGACCCCAGGCGTAAGTGAGGAAGGAGAGGTAAGATGAGGAGACAACATTATTTTCGGGACTGTTGATGATGCTGGAGTTGGCCGACGCGAGGTTTTTCGTGGCGGTGTCGTTGGTAATGATGGTAGTGCTGATACTGCTGCTGTTGTTGCTGCTGCTGCTGTCTCTGAGTACATTCGAATCGCCACCTTCGGCGTCGGCAGGACGTAGCACTCGATACGAAGCAATGTCCAAAGTCGACGTATATCCCTTGCATACATGAAACATCACCTCGACATAATCCCACGGATCGGCCTTGACATTCTTCTCCTCTTCCACACCATTCGCATCCTCATCATTCGCAGCATTGGAGGAAGAGGTGGAGGATGCACAACTCCAATGCAATATACTCGTCGCGAGACCATTATATGTTCCACAGGGCAAAATGGCAAATTTCACAGATGAAAATATGGCAGCTTCGTCGGAGCGGGCATGTATTCCCTGCAATATCTCAAAGAGAATACCATCCCCTCCCATGGCAAGAATGGCATTGTAGTGTGAAATATCCTTGGTTTCAGTGTCGGTATTGAGGGTGAAGGAGTCATCCTCCTCCTCCTCCTCCTCCTCCTCCTCGTTCACTTCCTTCACTTCCTCCCCCTCTGCCTTGTCCATCATTTCCTGCTGCTTCTTCCCCATACCACCAATCATCCTCCTCATTCTTTCTCGAGCATGTCCCGCCCGTTGAGTCACCAATGTATCAAACTCTCCAATATTCATGGATTCTAATAACATTTGTTTGACAATGGTAGTATAGACATGTATGGCACCTTTGGTTGAGTTTGGTCCACCTCCACCACTGTAGGGATTGAGTATGACGAGACATTTCATTGGAGGGGTGATGTTGGGAGTTGAGGTGGCAGTGGTGGTAGTTGCATTTGTTGTTGGTGGTGGTGGAGGAGAAGGGGGTGATGATTGTGAAGTTGTCGATGACGATGGAGCAGCTGAAGGTGGTGCTGAAGGAAGAAGGACAGCATCGCCATCACTTGGTTGCTGCTTGCTGCTGCTGCTGCTGCTGCTGCTACTTCTGGGCTGTGACAATTTCTGAATGGCCTGAATGATCATTCGAACATCAGCAAAATCCATACAGCATTGTGGATCAAGTATATATTGCTTATGACATGCCGTTCGTTTCACCTTCTGATTCTGATTCAGTTTGGGATATTGGTAGATGTTGATGTTGGCGATGACATTGGCAGTAGAAGAAGCGGTAGAATTATCATTGTCATTTTCGATATTGTCGAATGATAGATTTGCTCCAATGACATCCTTGGGATGGAATGAATCCACTATACCGATACTGATGGCAATCTTTGCATTATCGCCATTGTCATAATCATCTGTGATTCCATCTTCACCATTGTCGTCGTCTTTGTCTGCTGCCCCCCCCATCATGGCGGTAAGTGTGTCAACATAACTCACATAGCTGGGTTCTTGCTCGAGAATGGCAATGTCGTCATTGTCATCGTACACTACTCGCTGCTTTTGCTGCACATCATCATCATCATCATCATCATCATCATCGGCATCATCATCGATGGGGATGAGAACGATGGACTTCGATTTGGAATTGTAGAAGAATCGACAATAGGTAGCACTGTCGTCGTCTCCACCTACACCGCCACCGCCACCACTTGCTGCCGCCGCCGCTGCCACTGCTGGATCGACATCGTGCGCATGTCGTCGTCGTCGTCGTCGTCGTTGCCGCCACCGTTGCAGCTGTTGTTCCTGTTGTTCCTGTTGGACCAGTCTGACACGGATGCGAGATGCCGCGGCGAGGGGCCAGGCGCATAATGATGGTAATGTTGGTGATGTAGGAGGAGGAGGAGGATCCGTCGCCGTCGTCGCCATGGTCATCGTCATCGTCATCTCCGCCGCCGGTCGGTTACGGTGGGCGCTGCAGTGGGTGATGAATATTGGAGACCGTCTGTCCGGCCTGGAGGCCGTCTGTCCGGTCACCTGGTCGGTTGTCCGTCCGTCGACCAGTGGACTCCCCAAACTACAACAATAAGTACTACAGAATCGGAATCGATTTATTTTTTTGACATGGTTTGGGAGATTTTTGACATGGCGGGAAGAGATTTTTGACATCATTTGAAGGTTTTCGTCAAAAATCTTTTTAAATCGCCTAA
>Ga0102914_1000123_pt1 | contig 10905 bp, 10 predicted proteins | sample Colrivmeta1561A3_FD_78198 | JGI IMG/M metagenome (GOLD analysis project Ga0102914, IMG submission 78198) | Estuarine microbial communities from the Columbia River estuary - metaG 1561A-3 | ecosystem: Environmental > Aquatic > Marine > Intertidal zone > Estuary | place: USA: Columbia River...
CCCCAAAACCCCAAAACCCCAAAACCCCAAAACCCCAAAACCCCAGCCTGATCGTCTGCAAATTGATTATTTAATTCACTAAAAACGGATCAAAGCTCCTTATAAAATCACCTCCTTCCTTAGACTGCCCACGCTTTCAAGGTTAGCTTTCACAAACCTCTTTAAATTTTGTTGTCCCTTAAGCCCGTCAAGTAACTCAAAAGCTTTGCTGATCACGATGTCAATCTGGTTGGTGCGTTGGGCTCTTTTAATTTCTTGGCTATATTAGTCACCAATCTCAATAATTTGGTTTTAGAGTCCATCCTCTTGCTCCTCTTCAAGTCGCTCTAGTCGCAGTCTAAGCTACAGATTTTGCTTCAGGGCTACGTTCAACTCACTGCGAAGATTTTTTATGTATTTGGGGGTCTCGTCCATCGTGGCATTAGCGGCTCCGTAGCTATTGCCAACGTTGCTTCCTGACCCCTTTCTCGGAATGCGAGATTGCACACCTGAGCGGGCTTAAACACTGTAAATATTTTACATCTACTGGTTTGATTTGTCTGAATAAGAGTCGATTTCAAGTTTTGAGTATTTGGTTGGCAGTTTGTTGTACGGGCTTATTTCATGCAGTCTGTTCAAGGGCGTGAAATTTTAGTTGGGGCTCAGACTAGAACTCAGATTAATGTCCAACATTCTGTTTAGCTACTAACATAATGAGTTTTGAAACTTACATAAAAATTGTCGACCTCATCGTCTGAGGGACCTGAGTTGCCTTTTGACATTGGGAATTCAAACCGGTGCGCTGTCATGTGATGATTGTCAGTCGACAGGGGTATCTTGTGGGAGTTTATGAACTAAGAGTTGCTCTAAATCAGGTTGCATTACGGAGATGTCTTTGCGGAGCCTATCAAGTGGTACTGGTTTTAATCTGACTGCTAACGCTTCACATTTAACTTTAAGGTAATGTTAGATGCTCGGCCGAGTTGCCCAAATTCATTTGAGCCCCAAGAGTACAACTTTCTGGACTCCCCCAGTACTACAGTATGCTTTTTGCCGCAGGAAACTTGGATTATTCTTTCATTCAAATTCGCAACTTTTATAGGAAGGCTTTAACGCAGGAAGTCCCCGTGACCTAGCTAACCTGCCTGGCCACCACCCCAAGTGTAAATTTCGCCATCTAATGAGAGTGCTATAGTATGACTTTCACCGCATGCAATATCACAAATAGAGATGCCTTCCAAACTTGTAACTTTTCTCACAATATCTTCACTTATTACATCGCCAAAGCCCAACTGCCCACTATTACCTCTTCCCCAAGTGAAAACCTACCCCCGAGTGCAAATTGCAGCTGCGTGGTATGAGCCAAATGATAGCTTTGTGATTATATTCGGCTTCAGATCAATAACTTATCTAGGTAGTATCTAACGGCGAGAGTCAGAGTAACCAAGACGTCCGAACTCTCCACTGCCCCAAGTGTACACGACACCTTCTTCTGTCACCACACCTGAGTATCCGTTGCCGCATACAACAAATTTTGGTTTTAAACCGTCTTTTTGAAATTGGCAGGGGTCCAGCTGGTGAGGCACCCTTATTACATCAATTTCTTCGTCGATTCCAAGCTAACGCTTCTCATTACCTCCCCAGACAAATAAACATTTTTTACCATCTTCAATCATTTCAACGATCGCGATGCTGTGATTTTCACCGCAGGACACCTGCAGTACTTTCAAAAGTCCCAGATCTGAGGCTTCTTTAAAAGACTCGATCACCTCGGGCTCAGTAACATCCACACATATATCGGAATCTGTTCCAAGTCTTCCAAGACTTCCCTCACCCCACCCCATCACAAGGCCTTGCCGTGTAAGGACGCACTAGTGATTAGCTCCCGCACTTAAGAGACTTGGCATATGAACACCATCAATGTGGTTTGCCCTATTTTCAACTCCTGTTCCTTAACCCCACCCGTATAGCTCATCATCATCGGTGATTACAAACGTGTTCTCGCTGCCACAACAGACTGAAACGATTTTGCCTTATATTTGCTGCATTGCAAGTGGCCTGGGATCTCGTGTTAGCACACCTGAACGGTTTGAACTGCTACTAAAAATGCTCATTGTAGATTGAACTGAATTACTTTGCCGATGATCGAACACTTATTATCGACTTTTCAAGTTTCATTAAAATAATATAAACTAAATGGACGATAAAAAACTGGAGAAAAACGTGAGCTGCTATCGACGCTGCAAAAGATCTGTCCGCAAGTGTATCAGTTGGAACGAATAGTCTTTAAAGTACCAGCTACGGATGCACTTAGTTCTCATGCTTTGCACCTTCTTCGTTTTATACTACGCCATCTTGGTTTCAATGACCTATGTCTATTACAGGATAACATTCAGCATGGTAGTCCGCCCAGATCTTGAAAGTATTTTGGACCAAAGACTCGAGAACTTTTCTAAATCCACCGCTACAAGTCTCTACCACTTGGATGAGATCGGCATACTTTAAGTGCAGCGCTTGAGCCAGGCGTACCAAGCAATTGACGCTAGTCAGGCATTTTCCTCAACATCATTCCAACTCGTCCCTTAAACAGCAAATTTTAATCGCGCCGGCGGCCGTATCTTTGGTTAAGGCGCCACTTGTACCTAGTCTGCGGGCATGACTACAATATAAAACATGGAGTACTTTTGGGACCAAGCCCTTCACGTAAACATCGGGATCAACTCTGATTTGACCGCATACCGTATCTTGATGTTGTATGATTATGCATAATGCACATACCCGGCCCAGCTGTTGCCCAGGCTTGATTTAAGTTACAAGAACTCAGAAACTTACAGAAATTTAAAAAGTGGCGCCCCTTATGTGATTCAAAGAAATGAAGGCGACTTAATGAACCCTAAAAGCTAAAAGTAGTATACAAGCTACTACGCGCCAATTAGAAGCGCGTCAGGCAGCTTCGTTGGTGTAGTCGCTGTACAATTTGAGTAACAGGAGATCTACCTGAAAGTTATCCCCAAACCCTTGTTCAGCCAGCCATTTGCGGCTGCTTATATCGCAGTTTACGATGTAAACTTGAGGCAGGTATGGTCAAATACAAACATGACGAACTAAAACCAAACAAATTTAACACTTTGGTTTCAAAAACTGCCGAGAAGTTAGAAGCAGTATTTGTCTTAGCAATACCCGGCCAATTCAACACAAAGCAACCTAAATTTGGCTGTGATTCGAAGCCCGGGGTTCAATATCACTAAGTATGAATTGTACAACCCGATATACGATATGTATGTTGTTGTGGGTACTGAACCCGACTTGCAGAAGATAATAATGCTTAAAGTTGACGATATGATTACTGAGGACTTGCAATATTTCTACATAGGATCTTTTTTCCTAAATCTACTGCTCTTTGGCTTAGTCGCAGGGCTCATGGAAAAACAGCTTAAAAAAAATTTGCTGACCCCAATTATTAATCTGACAAAACAAATTAAAGAACCTCAGGTTTTTTTTAAGACTAATCAAAATCTGGCCTAAAAATCAAGTTCTTCAAGTTTGGTCGACTACCCAGACACGCCCAGAACACCGCGAGAGTCATCGATGGATACAACAGACAATGCGATGTACGAGGAAAGAAGGAGGTCATCAGACAGAAGGTCATCTGGAGACAGAAGGAGATCAACCGATGCCAAAAGTAATCCAGAACCCAACCAGATAAAAACAGCGTCAACTGGTGGTAGGATCAACGAGGTTGATGCTTTGCGCGGCGTGTTTTTTTCATTCTTCATGGCTCGGAAGAATGATGATAGGAATAGCAGCTAAAATGACCGGAGCTAGCATTTACGGATGCAAGAGCCAGAGAAGTCATTCAATACGTTCCACAGATCGCTAAACAAGGACAAGCTAATTGAGGAAGAAGACTTGTATAACGCGTCAGATCGTTCTTCTGATTACATAGAGACAGATAGGATCCACACGTAGCCTAAATAGACAATCCTACTTAAAAGATACGCCTACGTTGCTCCTGTAGCTGTTGAGGAGATTAAGATTGACTTCACTGAGAAGTTCGATCAGAAACCAGCCGTTGAGGGGCAGCCCGGAGTTGACACGGTGCCAAAGCTCCGGTATACTGACAAATACTGCGCTCCAGTTTAAATTGATTGGTTTTGATTTTATTATAATTATTATCATAAATGATGTACGATTAAATCATCAGCCTTTGCGATATGGTCATAAAAGTTGAACGTAATTTTAAGAGGAGCAGCTCTAGAAGAAATTTAATAATAACGGGACAACCTAATGTATAAAAAGATGATCTACGCCCTAGCTGTATGGGTATTTAGCCCCTAGAATTAAAGAATTTTTCGCCCAAAAAAAGGCAGCTTCGAAACGCCAGTCAGGCAAGCTAAACTCAAAACCCCTACTCAATAAAAGATAAAATAAAAACAACAGCTTTTATGAGAACTTCTTCTTAACCTAAAGAATTAGAATAAAGACAGTATTTTGACAATTTTTTCGTGGCCTAGAGGTCTAAAAAAAGTTAAACATAAACAGTTCGCCAATCGAACGCGTTGACTCATTACGGCTCACACAAAGACGCATTATTGACGTAAAAATAGATAAACGATTGCGTCACAGTTAATAGAATAAGGCTCCACCATGGGCGTACCCACACCCAGATGATTTCCTAAGGAACGAGCCCCTTAACCGCACGATACTTAAACCAACCAGACAATATTGTACTGATTAGCCAGACTTCAAAGCAAAATTTAAACAAGAAGAAAAGGGTAGTATAGTATGAACTCTAAGTGAGCAAGCCCATAAGCAAAGAAAAATTCAGACTGGAACTTCCTCGTTACGCATTTCAAGTTAGTGTTATTAGGAAAAATTAAATAATCAAGTGAAGTATATTTCAGGAGTTGAAAATGTGTTTTAAAATTTTTTGAGCAGCTTCATGTCCAGAAATCTCTCCCTTCCGCAGATTCTGTTCACTCTACTACACTATTGCTTAGTATTTGTTCTAATTGTCTGTGTCCTGTATCTTAGTCATAATCGCGTCCCCGAGGTACTTCCACATGGCTCTCTTTTACTAGTTGAATCTGCGTGCTATCAAGTAGTCTTTTCCAACTGTGTGGTTGAACTCCATAGCTGTCTCCCAGATCCTTTCGACTTGGAAATTTTCTTCAGCCGAAACTAGCTCAACAGGACAGAACCAATTCTTATCCATGTGTTTAGACCGCGTAAGAGTGAGTGCAGACTAGAGCTTGCGCTGAAGCTGGACGCAAACTGTTTTGTACTCACCGTCGTACTTGTTGATGCAAATCATATCCGCTATCTCCATCACTCCCTTTTTAGCGCCTTACAAGCCATCTCCACTCCCAGGTGGCACAACAAAGACGACAAAGTCAACGACGTGGTTGATCTCTATTTCCGACTAGCCAACACCCACTGTTTCTATGATAACCGCGTCGAACCCAGCATGTTCGCAGAGAAGTTAAACTTCCCCGGTATTTAAAGCAACGCCTCCAAGCACGCCTCTTGTAGGGCTCGGTCTTATGAAAGCATGGGGCTCTTGAGATAAGAAATCCATTCTAGTTTTGTCACCCAAAATCGACCCACCTGACCGTTCAGAGCTTGGGTCAATAGCGAGCACTGCTAAGCGTTTTTGTTGTTTTTTGACGATGTGCATTCCCAGCTTTTCAATTAAACTACTTTTGCCAGCTCCAGGTGCTCCGCAAATGCCAATCCTTATTGCATTATGTCTTCGTTCTGGAGTGCTCGCCATAAGCAACTTAAGAATCCGGTCTGCATCTGTTTTCACTTCGGATTTCGAAGACTCAATCATTGTTATAGTGCGACTCAAGGCTGCTCTTTAGTTATTTAATATCGCCATCACCCTTTGTTCTATTTCTCCGCCCGTCATCCTTGATGAAAACTTTCTTTTTTAAGTTAAAAGTTTTAGCATTTAATTATAAGTCAGATTTTCAATACTGGAAGTTCTTCCATCTCTTCATCGTCCTCGGTGTCTTCCTAGACCTAGCTCTGGGACAATTGTCTCTTTTGCTTTTTGAGCATTTTCTTTTTTTAAGCCTGGGTCATTGCCATCCCTTGGACGTTTTTTAGGTACTTATTTTCATTAAGCTTTTTAGCCTTAAGGTTGTTCGAGCCCTGGCTTCTGGCAACTGATTGCGCTCCAGTGATTTAAGACGCAGCACCGTAAATGACCGCCTTGCGTCTGTTAATTTTCTCCAAATATCCTTTACCCTTTGTAATCACTTTTGACTGGTCAAGGATCCTCGGAACAAGCTTGTGCGCCTTTTTCTTGTGGATAATTGACTTGTTGCGCCCAATGACAACTCCAGATCGGGCGAGGATTGTTGTTTAGTTGAGATGGTTGGTGTGTGACTTGTTAGCACGCTTAATCTCTACTTTTGTAATGTCCATTTAATTATTATAAATGAGAGAAGACGAAATAGTCAACGCAGTCAACTTTTTGATGGGTGAAAAACTCAAGGACGTGCCTTTAGACCAAAGGTTGCAGTTTCTTTAAGGCAAACTCACACAAGAAGAGCTTGTCGAGGTCAAGAAAAGGTTTGACAAAGGTGTCACAAAGCCAGCTGAGATCAAGTATTCTGACGCAGCACCACGTAGGCTCGAATCTGTCAATAGTCATTTCAGCTTGATGACAGCCATAAATATAGCTTCATTGGCAGTGCTGACAACCATTGGCGTAAACTACATGATGGACAACGTGAAAGAAAAGAAAGATGCGTCTTTGAGAGAGGAAATTAAGGACAGAATGCAGACATCCCTGCGTGATACTTCAGATCGCATCCGATCCATCGAGCAAAGCATGCAATAACTTGTAAGAACTACAAAATAATTTTTTTATAGCAAGCGAAAGTTTGTGACAATGAGGAAGTTGAGGAAATAATTTCAAAGAGATTTGAACAGTATGAAAATAGCAGCATACTAACTGACGTTAAAAACAAAACGCTAAATTTGAAAGTGAGATCGTAGCCAAATCAAAGGGCATTATTCGATTAAGTCCAAGAAGCAGGCGCGCTAGATCAACTTAAAACTGAACTTGTAGCACAGCTGACCTCCTTAAGGGAAGACCTATCCTAAGTCAACAAAAGCAACCAAGAATGCGTCTAAGAACTTCGCCAAATGACCTAGTAGCTTGTGGCTAATACATCGTAACAAGCACCACCGCTACAAATGTAAACTACAGTGGTTGTCCAAGCTGAGTAGTTGGAGTCTTTCGATTTGACAAAAGAAGAGCAAATACAGATAGCCCAATGTGTTGACAAGTTTGTGGGCTCGTTCAGTACATCAGAATAGTAAAGTCTCGCAGTGACAAGGTTCAGCATGCCGATTTCTTAAATCATCAAAAACCCTAGTCAGGAGAAATGGCGCACGATTCTCCTCAGCAATGCACTACTGAAGCCGGTGGTCTAAAGTAATCTTTCAGAGTGTGAGTAATTTTTGACCTCCTCTGGGTTCAGCAAAGTGGCTGATTAAAGCTACAAATTCTCGGGAAGCAACCTGAAAGTACTGGAGTTGACTGCTGAAATGCTGAAGGAAAGATTGAGCAAGGGTACATTGGGAATACTTAAGGTTGAGGAGCCAGTTGAGGTGGTTGAGGTGGTTGAGGATAAGCTATAGTAGTGACAATAAATAATATGGTAATAATAATTTTAAGCAAGAATTGATGAAATTGCAATTACGTTCAAGTATGGACTAACAAAGTTCTGATGATGAATTGATGGAGGCGGCTGAGTAGCAGGATGAGCCGATGGCGAGCGAGGAGGAAAAAGAGTAAAAGTCTTTATTAACCCCCGAGGTTATGCTGCAGAACCGACCAAATTTGCTTGTTAGTGGTTCGCCACCAAACGCAGTGTTTTCACCAGTTCAGAGTGCTTTTACCATGTCGTCTGTGGCCCCAAGTTCGGTTAGCAGCACGATGAGCAACTTGGTGGAAGTAAGCCGGTGTGTGTAAGTTATCTAAAGAGCTATGCAATTCAAAAAGAATGTAAGTGCGTGCTATTCCTTTTTCCTCATTAATGATATCGTGACTAAACATTTGCGGTGTTGTTTAGGGAAACAAGCAGTAGTTCTACGCAGAGTTCAAAAGCCAGACCTTCCTCAACGGCAGCACCCAGCCACACAACCTCCGTCTGTGGATAAAAGCCTTCCTTGACATGTTGCCGCAGATCATAGAGGGATTCAAAGACTTAGAGTTGGTTGACTTGCTTCTGTTTACGCTCCCTTGGTTGTGCCATGGCAAGCCATCCCAGGCCATTGACACGCCGAGCAGTTTTGATCTGAGTTAAAAGTTGTAGTCATAATTTACATTTGGGCCCAGCGTTGTTCACGGCAAGCAGTTTAAGAAACTGTATCCTATGCTCTGCTTCGCCGTGTTCCCGCTGAACGTCCAGTATGTGCATCGAGTTATTAACCATTTATTTTCACACCTCGGCATATTCTCGTAAGTAAACCATGCTCATTTCCGTTTAGGTGTGAAAAGGGTGTTTGTATTGGCAACTGGCAGCAAAAAAACTAGCCAGGCATCTCACCCCTTACAGTGAGTCAGATTTTTAACACTCGATCGCTGCAGGAAACTAATAAAATTACTAAACAAAACTCTCAAGCTGCTCTTGAAGAACTTGCACAGCAGTGCAGATAAATCTTGAAAACGGGCTAGCCACTGACTGCAGACGATCAGGCTTTTTTGGCTACTTTGATTTCATTTCACCCTGATAAGAAAGAAGCCAGGCTAATTGAAATTGGCTAAGTGCATGGGTAAGCAGCTTTTGTATAAGACGGGGAGCCTATCAGTATAAAAAAGTGTCTGATCGGTGTTTAAAATCATTACCTCAAAGGATGCCAGGAATACGCGTAGGCTTACCTTAACAACACACAGATAGTGGATATTGTGAATTTGATGGCAAAGATAGCTCGCCGTTACCCTTTCAGCTAAGCAGAAATTTACAAAAACCTTATTAAAACATTTCCCCACTAAGCTTCCAACTTTGATGCAATCGTCGTGTATCAAAATGTAGCTTACTTACTATGCGAAAAACTTATGCGCTAAAGTGTTAAAGATTCTGACTTTGCCACACCAAACAATGAGTCTTCTGTGTCCTCAATGTTCAAGCAAGCGCCAAAACGCAATGAGCCGCTAAAAATTGCGTTAATTTTTGAACAACAACTTCTGAGTAAGGTCATTGACACAATAGCGAAGTTGGATGCTGAGGTTAAGATTAGAGGTAGGAAAGGCGCAACATTTCCCAGCTAGCAATCTCTCCACCCGATCTAATCACAGCAAGAGTACGAGAAGGAGGTGAACTTGAGGTTTTATACGGAAAAAGAAGTTAAGATCAATTTGATGATGACTGATCTGCTCAAGTACCTCAGGACTAAACTATAGTTCTTTTCTAAAATGCAAGGGGCTGATAACATCGACCAGAATTTTGTGGAACCATTGATGACCATTTTTGAGGAGCGGATATTTAAGCAGAGCAAGTCCAATTTTGTTCAGTATATAACGTTGTTCATTTGCGGACACGCGAACAATCAAGAAATCAGTTAAAACGCGCGGAATGCCAGCAAACTTTTTCTTGAAAAAGTGTTGAGCTACTTGATAAGGAAAGCGTTTCCCTAAAACGCAAACGAGGTGTAAGATCTGACATCCAGGATGCAGGCCATCAACTACCTGGGAAGTATGCTTTCACAGACCATCGCGAAGGTGCCCGACACGATTTTCCTGAGATGCATTAACTTGATTTTAGACCATTAGAGTCTTTAGCACACACAGAATGAAGACTAATTCTCAAGTAGCCGTATCTTCTAACACTGCTTCATTTAAAACTTGGCGTTAATTTTTGCTGCGAGACCGGTGCTGATCAAATTGCACGATTAAACCCTCCACGCAAAAATCTTCAACCTAATTTTTCATAAGAAATGGGCCAGTCTCGAATACGCATCTCCAGCCATACTTCACTAGCTTATTGGCAGCTTACTCGAGTCTGCTGAGATCGGAAAGAAGACTTCTGATATGGCTCCCAAAGTCCTTCAGTTGATTAACACTCAGTCTGAACTATTGAAAGGCCAGAAGCTTGTGATCTACAACAAAATAAGCCGCTCCCTGCCGTTTAACGCGGTCTTTTTCCCAAACATTCTGCTGATGTTCTAAGAGTTAACAAAGGAATCAGAAGTACCTTGCGTTATGTAGGAATTTACTCAGAAATAGCAAAGCCAAAACATAATCAAAGCGCCGCTATCACTGGCAAAAAACAGCATCTCAGAGCAATTTTAAGCAAAAGAAAAAAAACCAACTGTTGCGATGATGATGGGAGGCTCAGTGACCCACATGTTCCGCAGGACTGACAAGTTTACTCACGACGCAATCGTGCGAGGACAACGTGCGATGTCTGACGACTAGCAGTCAATCCAGTCTGACCAAATAACGATTTCGTCTCCCGTGGACCCGCACAACTTCACGTCAGTCCCCGAAATGATAGAGGTTAAAGACGTAAAGAGTTAGCAGCGCCGCGATATAAAAAAAGCTACAATGAATATCACGAGCGACTTGCAAGAATAAAACAGACGTATAGAAGCTTAGCTCATGTTTAGGAAACCCAGTGGTAAGAAGTGAACACTTGTTATTTAAAATAATATCAAAAAAGTTTCTTCACTTTTTTCTTTATTCCGCTATCCTGGCTGGACAACAACGCCATCCTGAACGAAAAATCACTGTGTGGCATTTTATAGTTTTAAGGACTCTAATGCACTTGTTGCGCTTTTTGCACCACAACCCCATCCGCTGCTGGCGTTTTAATCTCTGGCTTGGGCTGGGTCAAAAAGAAGTTGGCTTAGGTTCTCGACTTGATGTTTTGGTTGGTCATGTAGATCTCGAAGGTAGTCGGCGGTGCG
>Ga0102914_1000124_pt1 | contig 10893 bp, 13 predicted proteins | sample Colrivmeta1561A3_FD_78198 | JGI IMG/M metagenome (GOLD analysis project Ga0102914, IMG submission 78198) | Estuarine microbial communities from the Columbia River estuary - metaG 1561A-3 | ecosystem: Environmental > Aquatic > Marine > Intertidal zone > Estuary | place: USA: Columbia River...
TCACTAGACGATAAATAAGAAATCTAATAATTGTTCGAATATTTTATTGAGCCACTCATATAATTTTAAAATACCTAAAGAGCCGCATCAGAAAAATATGAAATTTCACCAACTTAAAATTAAAATCTAATTGTTAATCTAATGAGAACATATCGCGGCTTACTCAAAGATATGGAGGATGAATAATTCTATAGTAGCCTAGAAATTAAAAATCGTATCAATATTCTACAATAACGATTTTTATTCTCAATGATATGGAGCTTCGGTGCTAGTGTCTCAACAGATTTCCGTAAAACCTTCGATCAATTCATTAAAAGACTCTGCGGTGGTGATATACCAGTTTCAGGGGATGTTTTAGTAAAAAAAAAAATATAAACCCCAGATAGAGGATAATTATTTGAATATTCATATGAAATGAAATCAAATAAAAGCGATGGTGAATGGGTAAATAATTTATATATATTATATATATATTTGAATTGTTCATTATTTTTAATTATGATAATAAAGATACCTTGGTTAGATTTGGTAGATAAGAATGAATAGTATGCACCAAAGATATAACCACATGAGATATTAGTAAAAACTACCGATACTGTGCGTTATTCATATTTATTGAATTTGAGTATAGCGTGTGAAAATCCTATAATGTTTTGTGGTCCTACTGGGACAGGAAAGTCTGTTTATATAAAAAATGTTTTGAACTCTTTGCCAAAGAATAAATATTCTCCTATAGAGATAGGATTTTCTGCTTAAACTACTTGTACGTAAACATAGGATATAATGGATTTAAAATTGGAGCGTATTAGGAAGGGTGTTTATGGTCCTAGATTTGGAAAGTTTATAATATTTGTTGATGATCTTAATATGCCTAATAAGGAAAAGTATGGAGCATAGCCACCGATAGAAATATTGAGGTAGATGTTGGATTAATAGGGATGGTATGATTATAAGGATAAGGAGAAGTTGTTTAAGAATATAGTAGATTGTATATTTGTAAGTGCTATGGGTCCTCCTGGTGGTGGTAGAACATTTATTACCCCAAGAATATTGAGGCATTTATCTATGGTATCACTTACCTCTTTTGATGATGAGTCTTTGAATAGAATTTTTGGTACTATATTAAGATGGTTCTTTACAACATAAAATTTTCCGCCTGATATAATAAAAATGGAGAGTAAGATAGTATAATCTACATTGGAGATCTATAAGACAGCAATGAAAGAATTATTACCGACCCCTACGAAATCGCATTATCTATTTAATTTAAGGGATTTTGGTAAAGTTATTTTGGGTGTTTGCTTAGCTGATAAGGATAGGGTAAATGAAATTAATGTTGTTGCTAGATTATGGACCCATGAAATATGGCGAGTGTTTGCTGATCGCCTAATCAATGATGAGGATCGTTTGCTAATATTACGTACATTACGTGAGGTTATGCGTAAGTAAATGGGATTAAATTTTGATACAATATTTGAGCATTTAGATAAGGTAGATTCTGAGGGTAATAAGGATGGAAAGGTGGATCAATTGGATGAGTTGAGGGGATTGATGTTTACAGATTGCATGACATAAATGGGAGCCCCTAAACGATATTATGAAGAGGTTTTAGAGTTGAGTAAACTATAAACTGCAATTGATTAATCACTAGAGAATCATAATACAATGAGTGATAAACCAATGGATTTGGTGTTATTTAGTTTCGCTGTAGAGCATTTATTGATAATCGCCCGTATTATGAAATAGCCATTAGGGAATGGTTTATTGGTAGGTGTGGGTGGTTCTGGTAGATAATCTTTAACCAAATTAGCTGCATTTGTGATGGAATACAGTGTAGTATAAATAGAAATATCAAAGACTTATGGAAAGAATGAATGGCATGAGGATCTAAAAAAATTATTAAGACAATCAGGTGGTAAAAATGAGAATACTGTATTTTTATTTACTGATTCATAAATTAAGGATGAATCGTTTGTGGAAGATATAAATAATCTATTGAATACATCGGAGGTTCCTAATTTATATTAGCAGGAAGAAAAAATAGAGGTGACCGAATTGATAAGAGCCCAATATGTAAGTAAGGAGGGGGAGGCATCCCTTGCATCTCTTTATATATTTTTCATAGAGAGGGTAAAAAAGAATCTGCATATAGTATTATGTTTTTCCCCTATAGGTGATGCATTTAGAACTAGAGTGCGTATGTTTCCATCATTGGTTAATTGTTGTACCATAGATTGGTTTAAGGAATGGCCTTAAGATGCACTAGTTTCTGTAGCTAAAAAATTTTTTGCCCCATTAGAGATGGACGCTAAGACTAAAAATGATTGTACGGTAATGGTGTAATACTTTCATGAGAGCACAATATAGTGGGCAAAATCGTTTTATGATAATTTGAAACGTAAGTATTATGTTACACCAACATCATATTTGGAATTGATAATAACATTTAAATAATTATTGGCTGAGAAACGTCGAGAAGTTACAACAAGTATAAATAAATATGAGAATGGATTAAAAAAGATTATAGATACTGAGGGTAATGTGGAAGGTATGTAGAAAAATTTGATATAATTGTAGCCTTAATTAAAATTGGCAGCCGAGTAAACATTAATTAAAATGAAGGAGGTCGAGTAGGAGAAATCTTAGGCTGATGTGTTGAAGGAAAATATTTCAACTGAAGAGGCCATAGTAAAAATAGCAGTTGATGAAGCAAATGCAATAAACGCGGATTGTTAAAAGGATTTGGATGAGGCTTTACCAGCACTTCGTGAGGCAGAGGATGCCTTGAAGGTACTTGATAAGAAAGATATAGATCAATTAAAATCTATGAAATAGCCACCCGTTGTTATAAAGAATGTTATGCGTGCAGTGTGTTATATATTGTACCCTAATCCTTCAGAGAAAATGAAGGATGCTAGTGGATTACGGTTCATTACAGATTGGTGGGCGGCATCAATGAAATTATTAAATAAACCTGGTTTATTGAATGAACTGATTACATTCGATATGGACTCCATCGATGAGAAGATAATTAAAAATTTGGGTTAGTACCTCAATGATCCAGAATTCAAGGATACACTTGAAATAAGTGTTGTTGCAAACGCTTCTGAATGTTGTAAATGTATGATAATGTGGGTGAAGGGAGTGTATCAGTTTTATTTTGTGAATAAAAAGGTTAAGCCAAAGAAGGCGGCATTGGCTGAATCAGAGGCAAAAGTAAATGGCTTAAATCAAAAATTAGCTGTGAAATAAAAAGAATTAAAAGGTGCATAGGACAAGGTAAACAAACTAAATAGAGAATTATCGGATACGATAGCTAATAAAGAAAAATTGGAGAAGGATTATGATGAATGTTCTAAATAATTGGAGCGTGCGGTAAAGCTGATAGAAAATTTGGGTGGAGAAAAGGGAAGATGGGGTGAGCTTGCGGAAGAGCTAAAATTGTTTTATAATACATTGACAGGGGATGTTTTGGTATCATCTGGAATGATTGCATATCTAGGGGCATTTACAAGTGCTTATAGGAATGATATAGCTAAATCATGGGTTGAATAATGCTTATAGAAAAATATTCCAAGTAGTTAGACTTTCTCATTGACATCAGTGTTAGGTGATTAGGTTAAAATACGGGCATGGAATATAGATGGTCTACCGAGCGATTAATTTAGTACTGAGAATGCAATAATAATATTTAAGGCCCGCAGATGGCCATTATGTATAGATCCATAGGGTCAAGCAAACAAATGGATAAAGCGTATGGAGGCATCAAAAAAATTATAGATTATAAAATTATCCGATGGAGATTTCCTTAGATCCCTCGAGAATGCTATTTAATTTGGTAAACCTGTACTATTAGAAAATGTTTTAGAGGATTTAGATCCATCACTTACACCTATACTATTAAAATAAACATTTAATAAGGGTTCAACAGTATATATAAAATTAGGCGAGAATACCATAGAGTACTCTATGTAATTTTAATTTTATATCACAACTAAATTACGTAATCCTCACTATTTACCTGAATTATCTACAAAGGTTACATTACTAAACTTTATGATCACACAGGAGGGTCTAAATGATTAGTTATTGGGTATATTGGTAAAGAAAGAACGTCCAGATTTAGAAAAAGAGAAGGAGCGATTAATCATTGAATCAGCTAATAACAAAAAACAATTAGCAGAAATAGAACAAAAGATTTTGGAGGTGCTATCAGGAAATAAAAATATACTTACAGATGAAACAGCAATTGAAGTTTTAACTGCTTCTAAGGTCAAGTCCAATGAAATCAAGGAGAAATAAATTATAGCTGAGAAAACTGAAATAGATATTGATACAGCTAGATAATTTTATATTGGCGTATCCTAATAAGCGAGTTGCTTATTCTTTGCAATATCAGATTTGAATAATATTGATCCAATGTACCAGTATTCTTTAGTCTACTTTATTGATTTATTCACCTAATCCATATCTAAATCAGAATAATCCGACATTCTTGCTGTAAGACTAGAAAATTTAAAAACCTATTTCCTCCTATCCCTCTATAAAAATATATGCCGTTCATTATTTGAAAAAGATAAGCTTCTATTTTCGTTTTTACTCAGTATAAGATTAATGGAATTTAGAAATGAGTTAGAGTAGGATACATATAGATTTTTATTAACAGGAGGTATAGCCTTAAAAGAAAATTATCCTCCTCATCCATCAACTAAATTGAAAGGTATCGATACTAAATGGCTTTCAAGCAAAATGTGGAATGAGATATCACGCTTAAGTGATATTCCCTCATTCATTGGTCTATATGAATATTTTTATAATCCACTCATATTTCAGGGCTTTAAAAAAATATACGATTCACTAAATCCACATGAATAACCCCTACCATCATAACTTGATTCTAGAAATTTCTCACCCTTACATAAACTATGCATATTACGTACCATAAGATCTGATAAAATCATACCTGCTATATAAATATTTGTCAAAGAATCTCTCACAGAAGAATTTATTTTCCCACCTGCCTTTAATCTAGGTGAAATCTATAGAGACTCCTCTGTAACAACACCATTAATTTTTGTACTATCACCAGGCTCTGATCCATTCGCCTCACTGAATGTATTTGCATAGCAATAGGGAAAATCAATTAAGGCAATATCATTAGGTCAAGGTTAAGGTCCATTGGCTTAGAGAATGATAAAGGAAGGTGTTGAGATAGGCTCATGGGTTGTACTATAAAATTGTCATTTAGCTGTTAGCTGGATGCCCACACTTGAAAAAATCTGCGAAGAACTCTCACCCGATCCTAAACTAACTCATCAAGATTTCAGATTATGGCTAACATCCTATCCCAGTCCGTAATTTCCGACAGCCATATTGTAAGCAGGTATAAAAATGACAAATGAACCACCTAAAGGCTTGAAGGCTAATTTATAAGGATCATTCATGACAGATCCAATTAGTAACGATGAGTTCTTCATGGGATGTGGTTAATCTGTTTAATTCAAAAAATTATTATATGGACTATGCTTTTTCCATGCTGTCATATAAGAACGCAGAAAATATGGTCCATTAGGATGGAATATTCCATATGAATTTAATGAATCAGATCTGAGAATTTGTGTCAGATAATTAAAAATGTTTTTAGATGAAATGAGCACTAATGATGAAATTCCATTAGAAGCATTACGATACTTAACAGCTGAATGCAACTATGGAGGTAGAGTAACAGATGATAAGGATCGCAGATTAATATCAATATTACTATTAGATTACTATTCAGTTAAAACTACAAAAGATCCATCATATAACTTTGGCTCCTCTGAATACAATATTCCTCAATTAGATACGATCGAAGATCATCTAGAGCATATTAAATAATTACCTTTATTAACAAACCCATAAATATTTGGATTCCATCCAAATGCCGATATAACCAAGGATATGAATGAAACAAATATGATATTAGATAATCTTTTATTATGCTCACAAGAAGGAGGAGTATATATTTTATATAAATTATTATAATATCATTTAATATGTATATTAGGGTAAAGCAGGCTAATCGTTTGAATAAGTACTCGAAGCATTAGTCCAAAGTATTTTATTAGATTTTCCTGAAGAATTTGATTACGAGGCTGCTACCTAAAAATATCCATTCGATCCCAAAGAATCAATGAATACAGTGTTAACTTAAGAGCTAACTAGATTTAATAAATTGATTTCTATAATTCGTAAGAGCTTGAGTGATTTAAAGTTAGCATTAATGGGTAAAATATTAATGTCCCCTCAATTGGAAAGGGCAAGTAGATAATTATTTGATGGTAAAATTCCTGATCTATGGATGGAAAAATCTTATCCATCATTGAAACCACTATCAGGTTACGTCAACGATCTAAGGAAAAGATTAAAATTCTTCCAGACTTGGATTAATATTGGAGCACCCAATAATTTTTGGTGCAGCGGATTTTTCTTCACACAGTCGTTCTTAACAGGAGTTTTATAAAATTATGCAAGGAAATACACAATTCCTATCGACGAGATAACATTTTAATATTAGGTATTTAATTTGAATTTATAAATTTTTAATAAACTATTTAAAAAAATGTCTTACTTAGATGCTTCCTGCAAATATTGATGAAAATATATAATAAAAACCTGAAGATGGTGCTTACATATATGGATTATATTTAGAAGGATGTAAATGGAATTATGAAATAATGGAATTAGATGAATCTGATCCTAAGGTTCCTTATTTTATTTTCAATCAAATTCTATTTATATAATAAAGGTCCTATTTACTAAATGCCCTTCAATTTAATTAGTACCTGTTCATACATCTAAATTAGTTTTACCACCTAATTACAATTGCCCATTGTATAAAACATCAGCAAGAAAAGGAGTCCTATCTACTACTGGACATTCTACTAATTTTGTAATGTGGGTAAGAATGTTCAGTTCTAAACCTGAAACATTTTGGGTAAAACGGGGTGTTGCTCTATTAACTTAACTAGATAATTAAATTAAATATCAACAAAAATTAGTAAAATACACATTAACAATAATTATTAAGATATATTAATATTCAAATATATGAATTCATTAAAAAAAAAAATCGACATAAAATAACTTAAAATATTATTTTAATTTTTATTTGATGTATAAAAATATTCCAATATGTAATAAAATATGTTCTTCTAAGGAAACATTTTAAAATTAATAAACATTGGTTCATCATCTACAGAATATGAGACCACTAATTGATACAAAATCACCTCCCAAATTTTAATTCCTTGCCAATAAGAAAAAAAAAGACTAAATTCAAATATTTAAATAAGCAGAAATAGATAGGGAAAACAAGCATCTATTAGAAAAAATAACCTAATTATAAATTTAGTAAACATAGAATAAATTGTAATAAAAGTCCTCCCTTAATGCTGGTTCTCGAAAATAAGAGTTGATTAAAATTGTTATGGAAAATTAGGCACTTTTAAAACGAATATAAGGTAGTAAATCTAAATATGATGCAAAAGGATGGGATAAAGAGCGTAAAGATGTAGAAAAGTATATTGTAAATATATCGGAATTCCCATTCAAGGATTACAAACCTACAAAAACATTGGTTCAGGTAATTTAATATTAATAACTATTATTTAATTGATAATAAATATTATTATTATTCTTATTCTTATTTTTCTAATTCTTATTCTTATTTACTTAAATATTAATATTATTAATATTATTATTAATATTTTTAATTTAATTTAATAGTTTTGGAATGTAAGTAAGATTGGAGAATCTTAGCTTAACAGCAAACCTGGTGGTATTATTAAATTCTATAATAAACTAAAAATTAAAAGGACGTGATTTCTCAAAAAGATTAGAGCCTTTATATAGAACTAATCATTCAAAAAGAGATCTTTCCGCACCAAAATAACTATTTACTCCAGTAAAAAATTTAATCAATAATTTATTCGTCATCTATAAAAATTTATAATAAGGAGAATTTTTTTCATTCTCTATCTGGCGATGACGAGAAAAATTTAAAGCGAAAAAATCATATAGTCAATAAATAGAAATCGAAAATGAGGTAAAACTATACAAGATCTTAATTATAATTTTAAAGTGTAAATGAATATATTGCTAAATTAGGTCCAACCGAAAATATTTAAGAAAAGTTATAAATATATATATATATATATTTATATGACAAAATATAATATAATTTTATTTAAATTATTTAAAAAATAAAATAGTTAAGAAGAATATGAGACTGACGGATCTATAATGAAACAATAAAAGATGAAGATAAAAACTATAGGAGTAGAATCTTCAAAGGATAAAAATTCCTCAATAATTAACAAATAAATAGAATTATCATAAGAAAGTTAAGGGATAATGTAATAATAATTAACAGAACAAGATATAGATCTTGATGATCTATAAGATTCAAATCTTAAAGTATTTCAAAATCAATAATTAAATTTATAACAATAAAATTATGACGATGAATATAATTAATATGAGTAAGAATAAGAATAGATATAATAATATCAAAAAGAATAAAAATTTGAATAATCAATATCCTAAAAATAATAATCATAAAAATCCATAATTTAATAACAATAATTTGTGTAAGAATAAGAATAATAATTAAAACTCTAATAATAAAATCATGAATAATAAACATAATTGTTTGAAAAATTCGAATAGTAATCGAAATAATCATTATATGAATAAAATTAAGGATAAAATTAATAATAATAATAAAGAGATTAAACGTTTTTATCTAATTAACAATAAGAGTTAGAATATAAATAAAAATAATAACAGAAATAAGAAGAATCAGATTAAGAATAAGAATAAGTATAAGAATAAGAACATGAATAAGAATATGAACAAGAATAAGAATAAATAAAAGAATAAGAATAGGAATAATAATAATTATAATAAAATTAAGATTAGAAGGAATAAAAAAGAGATTAAGATTTGGAATAGGATATGAAATATGAATAATAATATGAAAATCATTAGGTACAAGAATAAGAATTTGATTAAAATATTGAAAAAGAAATAAAAAAAAATAATTATAATTAAGATTAAGATTAGAAAGAAATATATTAATAAGAAGAAAATAATTAATAGGACAATTTAGAATAAGTTCATTAATAAGATTCGCCAGATCAATACAATAAGCATAAAATTGATGAACAGGTACTTGACGATGATTGATTAGATATTAAATTCAAATATATATCTGGTAATATTTAAATATTTAAATTCATAAATAATTCAAAATTTTACAATATTTTAGATATTAATTATAATTAATTTTGTATGAAGTTTAATTTATTTGTGTTTTTTGAAAAAAAAAATTTCAAAAGAAATAAAAAATAGTCTGTTAATTTATTCTCATTGAATATTGTTGATTAAAAAATAAAATAAATTTAGAATGATTGAGTCAGATCAATTCTTTGCTAAATATTTGAGCCCCGGCTAATAATAATCATCAGGAAAACTTAAATACAATCTTACACCTTCAGATGCTAGACTATTAACCTTTAATATAAGTTAGATTAGATTATCGCCTCAATAGCAATAATAATCTGACTTTCATTAAAAAAAAAAAAAAAATTTGATGAACTGTGAAAACACTTATTCAAAACGATAATTATAATTTGATAGTAATTGTATGACATCGAATTTAAATAGAAATATAAATATATAATATTTAAATACATAAATAAGATCATTGATCAAGAGTGGAAACGATTTAACCAATATATTGGATAGAAGCGGAGGAGATCATTAATTTTTAATACTTCGTTTTAAGATTGATGTTGAGAACGTTGAAAAATTTATGAGTTCTGTCAATCATTTAGAAAAAAATTAATCTGAGATGCAAAATAGTATTAAAGAATAAAAAGAATAATTAGACATAATTTAGAATGAAAACATTGAGATAAATAATTAAAACTACTTATTGAATTAGAAATGTTAAAAAATGTAAGAAGAATTGAATAAATCGTATTAGGAATTAAAGGATAAGGACTTATAGATCGAAAATTTAAATAATAAAAAATAAGAGATTGACTGGAAATTATATTATAATCTATTGGACATTATTTCAAAGCACAGGGACTTATCATAACTTTTGTACAGATACAGTGAAGATGGCTAGTCTGAAGAATATTAGCAATAAAATTTAAATAAATTTTCAGAATATTTTAATAGGATAATTAACCACAGATATGAACAATAAATCGATGAATTAAATTAATAATACTCTAATTTATAAGTTGAAATGGAAATTTTAAATTCATAAAATAATTAGCTAAATAATTAAATCAAAGTGCATAAAACAGATTATGAAGAATTATAATTACGATATATTCAGAATGACTAATAAAAATAAAAAGGATTGGATGTGATAAGATATTTTGAAAATTATGTAACTAAATTAGAAAATTAAAGAAATGAATTGGATGAAAAATAAGAAATTTTGGAAAATTAGGTTGACGATACGAATATAAAAAATGAATAGATAAATAAATAATTATAATAATATATTGATGAAAATAAAAAAATCACCATATAATATAAAGAATTGGAATTAAAGAATGAATTATTAAATCAATCAAACTAGAAATTGATAAATTAGATGAATCAAATCAATACTGAATTAATTCAATTGAATTAAGAAAATTAAAATTTATTGTTGGAAGAGAAGTAAAACTAGGATTATTTAAAAAATAACTAAGACATATACGAACTCGAGAGAGAAAATTGGAACAATGAAATGGATATTTTAAGAAAAGAATTAGATAAATATTTAAAATAGTATGAATAATAATAATAAGGTTTAATTAATTAAGATATATAGTAAAAATAGATCGA
>Ga0102914_1000126_pt1 | contig 10879 bp, 4 predicted proteins | sample Colrivmeta1561A3_FD_78198 | JGI IMG/M metagenome (GOLD analysis project Ga0102914, IMG submission 78198) | Estuarine microbial communities from the Columbia River estuary - metaG 1561A-3 | ecosystem: Environmental > Aquatic > Marine > Intertidal zone > Estuary | place: USA: Columbia River Estuary...
AAAAAATGGAAAAAAAAAAAAAAAAAAAAATTATTTTAAGGATAAAATGCGCATAGCTAGATCTAATAATTTATTTGAGGAGGAATTCAAAAGGAAGGTTTAAGAATTTGAAAAATCCTTTTAAAACTAATACAATCGAAATATTTTGGAGTAAAAATATGAAAATTAAGACCAATATTGATTTATTAACGATGAATAATTTATAATTATTTTTCATATCATTAGATTTAGCGTTGTAATTAATTTCTCTCTAGCTACTTTTATTATAAATTTCGCTTTTTATCCTACTTTTAAAAATTATTTAAGGTAAAGTCATCCCTTATTTGATTTTCCAATATTTGTATATCACCATTTAATTTAGTAATCATGAAATTAATTTCTTGTTATGATAATATTGGCTATTACTATTAAGTTTATAAATTTTCTTGAGGTGATTATTATCGAATTTATTGTTTAGAATTTAGATTTGATTATTATTACACTTATTATTATTGATATTATAACTATTATTTGGATTATGATTATTTTTACTACTATTATTATAGCCTTTATTTTTACTATTATTACATTTATAATTACTACTAATATTATTAATCTTATTATTATTATTGCTGCAATTACAATTATTATTGTTATTACTAATATTATTATTACGATTGCGGAGATAATTCTCGTTAAAATAAAGGTTTTTTATTTTAATTATCAGGAATAGCTTAATATTTATTAAATTAATCTTCAGGAATTCTTGATTGTAAATATTTTTTCAAAATATCAGCTCCAGCTGTTCTCAGATTTTATCGAATACATCTGAGCGGATTACCTAATATACATATTGAAATCATGATTATTTGATAAAATACCTTCAAGTTGAATTCTGACTAATAAAGATAAGAACCCAATTTCGTTAGGAAGGTCTACTAAATTATTATTTGATAGATCAAGGGTTTTGAGTTATTTCAAATTTATAATATCAGGGTGTAAATATTAAATTTTATTATAATTGATCAATAAAACAGATAACTGATTTATGTTATGATATCTATTTTTTATTTTATATATAATATAAATCTTGAAATATTTACACTGAATATTTATCTATTAAATTGAACGATAATAAAATCTGATCTAATTGATTGTGACTCTCTCCAAACAGTTCTTGATTAAATATTCTAAGTCTATTTTCTCTGAAGTCTATTATTTTGATACTTTTAAGATTCTTGAAAATTTGTGGGTCCAATTATGTTATCTGGTTCTTAAAGACTAATAAATCTTCTAATTAATCACAAGAAAAGAGTTAACTTGATGTTAATTTAGTTATCATATTCTATCCACAATTCAATCTTTTTAATTTATGAGCAGTATGAAGGAAGGGGAAATTTATCAATCGATTAGATCTAAGATCTAGAATTTCAAGGTTTTAAAAATTCTGATCAATTGTTTCTGAGGATGCGAATTCTTATATTTGATTCTCACTTAATACCAATTCAACTAAATTAGGACAATTTAAACATTAAATCGGAAACTAAGTAATGCAATTCTTAATAAGGGATAAGGATTTCAATTAATTCAACCGGTCAAAAAATGTATTTGGAATCTATGTTATTTAATTCGAATCCATTCTCAATGATTGTAAATCTATCAAACTATTTTTTTAAAAAATTCTTTAGATTATATAATACTTATCCAAGAGGAGAATATTTTGAATTTGATTATTGGATAAATCTATTTTCTTCAAGGGACATTTCATCCACCATGATTCCCCCTCTAAATTAATCTCACCAATTCTGGCAAGTTCAATAGGAAATTGATCTATTGGTTAATTAATAAATGTAAACACCCCATTTGTCCATGATTTTTTGATAGCTGCTACAAATGCTTTATTCGATAAATTTTATGTTTAAAGCGGTTATTTTTCTGCTGGAATAATTTTTAAATCGAAAGTTTATTCCTATGGTTATTCTAATACAATTTAAGCTGACTATTGAAATGGTTTCTAGGAGAGTAATGGAACTCGATTTTTCATTTCTTTATTTCAATTCGAATTTATTATTTTAAATTACATCAATTTATAATTATTTTATATTTAATATATTATATATTTATTATTTGGTATTTATTTTCTTTTTTCAATAAATTTGAAGCATCTATAATGAAGGGGTCAAAAATGGAAATAATATTATTGACAAATATTTCATATATCCTAATAAAATACTGTTTCCAGCTAATAAACCAAATAAAACAGAGGTTTCATTTATATTGCTAAATGCTGATTGAGGAATTATTTTTAAGAAACTGTTTATAAAAATTTTGCCGAATTGACTTATCTTATCGTAACTGGTAATTATTGTTGTTAATATTAAGATGATCTCATGCTAATATTTTCCACCCATGCACATAGCTCCAATTTTCATTGTTCTTAGTGTGGGGAGTATGAATGGATTCAATATAGCTACTGTGGTAATTATAGGTTATACAGTAGCTATAAATTTTCCAAATTTACTTAAACAGGATCCTATATCACAAAATAGTCTACAGATATTTTTATGAGTTCTCTCGATCCAATGTTTTTTTCTATATATTATTTCAACGATTAAAGGCTCTAAAAGATTGAAATGGTAATAAATTTATTAATCATTTTTAATTTCTTGATCGTTAAAAAAAATCTAATAAGATTTAACATTTGTTTCAAAAAAAGTTGATATTTCATTCCATTCAGCTTCAGCTGAAACATTCATCGATGATTTCACAATATATGAATGTATTATCTATAAATGAAATAAATAAAATAATTAATAAATGTACATCCAAATCTATTTTCTCTTAATCTGTGTAAATTATCTTTTTAAATGCTACTGTATAATCAGAAAATTCGTTTCCAATTTATTCAAATTCTTAATCATCATCATTTGTTTATTCTTTTTCTTCCTAAAATTTAAGAAATTGGTTTGTTTTTTGAAATTTTTACTGAGGCGTCATAAATTCCACTATTATTCTATTATCTTTGAATAATTTTCGTTTATTTGATTGATTTCCCATTTTTTTTAAAAAATTATAATATTTTATTATAAAATTGTTTCTTAATAAATTAGTTAAAAAATTGAAATTCTAAATAAAAAAACTGAATCATAATTATTAATTATTAAATTAATTATCAAAATTTATTTCTTATTTATTTTGTTAAGGAGTATTTATTAAATTTACTATGCCACATTAAATCATTTGTTATTAGGGCTATATTTATTTATATATTATATTTTTAAAATAAAATTACTTAGCCTTAAACCCTTGGTTATTTGTTGTACATTTTAAAGTGAGAATTAGGGCTAAGACCGAATTTTTAACTATTTGGAGAGATTTTGGGTTTCAATGAAGTGCCTTGATCACCAACAGTACCTTGATCTCCAACAGTACCTTCAAATGAATCGAATTCTAGCTTCAACTCAAAATCAATTTCCTGATCCTATTGTGTTTGTATATATTTTTGTTAATTAGTCCCTTTTTTTAAAAAAAAAATTAATATTATTTAGATTTACCTATATTGTGCTTTAATTCTTATAAAATATTGTCAAAATCTTATTCTCTGCATTTCGTGATGGGAAATTATTATATTATAACCGGAAGATGTTTACTAGATGGAAGTTCTTTAAATCAATATTATAAAAAAATTAATTTTATTATTACGAAAATTATTTTATAATGGAGTTTGTTAAATTTAAGGGTGATAATAGTATTAATATTAAGGGATATTAATCCATTGTAATTGATCCTATTCTACATAATTCTTGTATATACATATATTAATACATATGATTATAAAATTAATTACTTAATCATTGCCATTATTAGAGCTGATATGCTATTGAAGATGAAGTGGTATTACGTATTTTGGTGTAACCAAATTCATTACAGGGGTGAATCCAAAAAATGGCGAAACATGTTGATTTATAGGGGATTCAATATAATGAAATTTCTTTCAAATAAATAAAACAAATTAGAATTAAAATATCTAATTTACTTGCATATTTTATTGATTGTACTAGGCATACAACATATGCATTTAATTTTCTTGATTATTTATAGGAATTAGTTGATCCTTTTAATTCTAATATAATTCAACTTTTTATTCATTTTACTGATTCAAGAAGTCACCTTCCTCTACCTTCATCTCTATCTAGCTTTCTTATTCAGGTTCCTGTCTGTAAATAAGCCTAAATATCTATCCTTATCTTTACTTTATTTTTGATAGTAATTTAGTCTGAGATTTCTTTACTCAATGAGTAAAAAAAAAAATCTATAATTTAATATTTACATTCATTTCATTTTTGATTAGTTTTTCTCGTGTTCTTTTAGTACCCCTATTTAAATTCGGAACATATTTTGGACTACTTTAATATTCTTCTTGAGCGTCACTTGCCCAATATTCTAAAGATTCACTTAATGATTCCCTTCTTCTTCTTCTATTTTAAGCTCTATGAATATTATTTCTTTTATTTTTAAGTCTTAATTCTCTTTATCTTGTATATAAACCACTTTTATAATTTTTTTTGATTATATATTTTAAAAATTTATTTACTTAAATTCTAAGATTTTTTCAATTAAAAGTTTAAATTTATCCTCAGTCGGATCAATAACACCTAATTTTCCTTTGAGTGATTGTCTAATAGGTTTGTGACTAGCAAAATCAAGAATTTAATCCTACAATCCTTTACAAGCGATACATAATTTTTTTGTATATTCATCTCTAATATCATTAGGTGCTTTTTCTGCTAGAATAAATATTTTTGATAAAACTCCAGGTTTAATATCCTTTACTTATGCTGTACCTAATTATGATTAAATATTTATATTTTTTTTTTTATGTTTTTTAAATACTATTTTTATCTCCAAGAAGTTTATTTATTCGTCTAAGACTCCTTCTTAGTGTAGAATAAAAGTGATTTTTAATTGCATTATCTGTTCGTCCAGGTAAGAGTCGAGCTATTTCAGCCTTTAAAATATTAGGATAGAAATTGAAATTAATTTTTCAAAAATTGCACGAAAAATGATAAAATATAATTTTTAAAATAACCGTACCCATTTATTTCCGTACTCTTTGTGTGCAACAAATATAATTTTTTCTTCAGCATCAGACCATGGTTCTTTATTGATATTTGGATCAAGATGATTATGATATCGCTCCCTACATTATTTACCTGACCTACCAAGTAAATTGTATACATCTTTCATACGCTAGGCAACAATCGTCCATTTTTTTATTCCGTATAACTTTACCAATTAGATTATAGCATAATCTTCCTATAATTTTAAAGATTTAATTAATTTATTAATATATATAGTTATTCATCTATTATCAACCTTATCATTCCAAGCTTTCCTATCAGCCATTAACAATTTAAAAAAAAATATTAATTATTATTTAAATAATTAAAAATAAACAAAACGATTGAACTATTATAATTTTAAATATATTTATAATTTGTTTTTATAATATTCAAAGTCCTCGTATTAAAACAGTCATCAGTAATTATAAACATTTTATTTGTATTGCTGAAAGTTTCATAAATTTAAATATTTTTTCTACAGTTTTAAAATCGAATAAATTATGATTAAAATTTGGTTGTGTAATCTAAAATAAAATTTTTAAATTTTAATATTTTTTTTTACTCAAAAATATAGATGTTCTATAACAAATCAAATATATATTAAACAAAAAATTTTTAATAAACATTAAAAAATTTTTTTTAATTAAATGCTACAAGGGTCAATTTTAATGCAGTCGCCTGAAATAACAAGAATATTTAAGGACCTCTAAGGTAAAAATACTTTAGAGTAGAAAGAAAAAGCTGCATAAGAGCTAGCTTCTGTATTTTATAAATACACCTCAGTGTCAGAAGAAGTATATTATTTATAAATAGTATATGAATTTTTAACATTTTTAACAGATATATACAAAACTTTAAAAAATGATAAATAATCCTGATAGTTTTGATAAGATGGGTAATATTTATTATATTAATATGATTATAAAAATATTTAAGGTGGAATATTAGGATTAAACTATTTGATTTCAGCTGTGTAAGAATCTCAGGTGATGACATTAGTAAATCGTTTCTTATCAATTGTTTTCAATTAATTCTAAAATAATGTTGATGAAAAAATATTAAGGAAAAATGCTGAGGTATTTGGTAAATTGGTGCGTTAGGGTGGTTCTAAGATAGCATAGACAGTTGATTAAGATTTTTCAGAGGCATTGAATAAAATGGTAAAAGGTGAAGGGTCTCGAGAGAAGAAACTTGCTGGATTATTGGCTTTGAAAGAAATGTTGGTGGAGGCCCCATCTATCACATTTAATAAACTATTGAGTCCTCAATAGGTTTCTAACTTAACACCAGTATTTTAGGCAATCAGATCAAAATATTTAAATCTTCGAGAGGTAGGTTTAGATTTCTTTAATGAATGCGTTAAATAGGTTACTTAAAGGGAACTTAAATATTAATAAGAAATTCTACTTTTGATTTATAAATCTGAAATAAAACCTAAATATAATTCTAAGGATGAAGAGATTATACATGGAAATATATTTATGGTAAAGATACTATTGTAATATGCCCATGAGGATCTGTTCAGTGAATAAATTAATGATATGGTAAAATAAGTTTTATCAAAAAAGGAATTGAAGTTATAACTAATAACAATGTCAGTAATTGAATCATTACCTACTTTGGCTCGTTATTCTAAAGGATAATTATTACTTGACCTAATAGATACTAGCATACCATTTTTATTATAATAGAGCAATATAATAAAATAGTAAAAAGATAAATCAAAATGTTATATAACACTTAGTGAGCTATTTAAATTATTAAATGAAAATTAATTAATTGATAAGGCATTTTAGATAGTTAAACATATTAGGGATGAACTTATACATAAGTATAAGCCTTTCTGTGTAGAAACTATTTCATGTCTTAGGGTTATATTTTAAATTCATTCAAAACGCTTTTTTGATGATAAATCACCTGGATTTAGTATAGATACCTTAGTTGATGTAAATAAATATATAAATATTTATTAAAGTTAATATTATTAAATGGCCTATAATCTGAATCAGTATGTTTTCTGAATGAATTATGTAAATAGTTTCCAAATAAATCTGAATATATACAATTTAAATTACTTTAAACTATAGCAGCTGTTTTATTAAAGAAAATAGTAGCATTTATACCATAATAGAGAAATAATAGAAATAATATTGAGTTAGATATGAAAGTAATTGAATCTTTTTAAAGTAGCCTACATGAAACACTTTAAACATGCGCTGAGTTCACAAATCCTGAGGCTGTTGGAAATGCTATATAAACATTAAGCACTTTCGTATTTGAAAATTAATAAGATAATCTAGCTGTATTTGTAAAAGATGCTGTTTTACCTTAGCTAGCAGATCCTAATCCAGTTATCCGTAAAGCCGCAGCTAAAGCTGGCTGTTTATTATACATTAAAAAAAATCGAGGAAATCAATAATAAATGATATCTAAAAATGTAATGTATGAGATATTGGATAAGTTTATGAATGTAGCTATTTCGGATCCTAAATAGGATATAAGATAAACGATGCTCGCATCATTGAATGAAAATTTTGATCAATATTTAAATGCCCCTAGTAATTTAAGAAAATTATTTCTATGTATGAACGATCCAGTTCCTGAGGTTTAAGAAATAGCCCTAACGATACTATGCAGACTTTCTTTACTTAATCCAGCAGAAATAGTACCATTTTTAAAAAAAACCTTATTCGAGTATTTGTAAACATTAACATATGAAAGTTAAACAGATAAATAGGCTGTAAATTTATTATATCTACTAAGTAGCCTAATAAAACATGGCAAGGATATAGTTAAGCCATATACATCCAACATAGCTAAAGTATTATTATAGCATTTAGAAAACTCTAATACCTCTGGTGTTGTAATGAGTTTTTTGTTAAAAGCATTTTCTGAATTGTGTGAAAATTCTAAAGGTGGTACACTAGTTTACTTAGATTAGGTATTTGAAATTATAATTGAGGCTCTGCAAGATAAAAGCAGTACTATGAAAAGAGAGTCAGCTGTTAGAAGTTTAAACGAAATAATTAAGAATACTGGATTTGTAGTTTTACCTTATTATCATTCACCTAATCTAATGGATATTGTGGTTTAGTTGGTTCGTACAGAAGTATAATAAGAAATGCGACTTGAATGTTTAAGATTATTGGGTAATATTGGAACTATCGATAGTTTTAATTATAGACGAACTATGTTGAGGATAAAAAGAAAATCAAAGTTTGGATGGATGAATTCTTTACCAGAAAAATTTAGATTTATTGATAATTACTAAAATGCACTTTTAGCTCATAATCAAAATGATCTTGTATAAGAGATTCATTCCTACTATGAGGATCTAATATTAATGGGTGATTTCTAGGATCAAAAGAGAATGTTACTTCATTTGGCTCAGCTTAGGCGCTAGACTACATCTTCTAATTAGTAGGCCATTATACCTGGTGCAAGGGTAAATAAAGCTTTCAACTAGGAGAAGGTGAGATTTTCAGAACTCCAATAATATTACCTACAAGCAATACAGAGCGCAGATTTAGATGAATTATTTTCACAATCCCCTGTTATATAGTTAAGCATCTCAAATATTGATTATTATTCAACAGTTGTTATTAAGACATTGCTATAAGTATTATTGGATTCCTCATTATAACCTCATCATGAACTAGCACTTGAGACGTTGAATTGGATTATTGGTACACTTAAATCTAAAACATCTAACTACCTTGAATATTTGATACCTGTGTTTGCCAAATTATTGTAAAGATTCGAGGATATAAGGGATAAATTACTATCTTATCTTGAAAAAATGATTAAATTATGTGGACTTTAGTTTGGTCAATAATATATAGATTAGGTTATAGGATGCGTTATGCTTTTCGCTCAGGGTAAACCTGGTGATTTTCCTATAAAAACATCTATAATTGGTTTAGATATATTGGGAACACTTATTCAATATAGCAAAGCACACCTAAGGCATAAGATTGAACCATTAGTAAGATACATCAATAATTAAATAACGACCTATGAGGACAACAAGGATCTCATAAGGAAAGCTATTAATATATATCGATCCCTTGAAGAATTACTAGATTCATAGCTTCATATGATTGTTCCATTTATGTGTAAATTAATATTAAAAGAAATATAATCGATTGACTATGATATGAGAAAGGAGATAATACATCTTTTTGTGAGTTTATCATAAAAATGTCCTTCAACTGTTTAATATTTATCGCTTATAGTTAATACCCTAATAAATTTAATGGGAATCGTTAAAAATATTCAATCATAAGCACATCTAACTCATCAAACTGTAATAAATTGCTTTACCATATTCATAAAACAATACACCAATATCCTATTAGTCTATCTTCCAATAATTAATAAAGCTGTACAAGAATACAAGATTAATCATATGCAATATTAATCATGCATTCAGATATTCATAAGTTATGGTACATTAGAAGATCTTAACAACCTGATCGAAGAATCCTCCCTTATCTTTGACTTTTTCCCAAAGCAGTCCGCTACTTTCTATGCTATTGAACCGGCCAACCCTATGTTTAAGAAACTAGATTCGGAAAAATTAATGGTTATATTTGATACATCTTAGAGAAATCTTAAAGATGAATGGTTAGAATGGATGAGAAATACCAGCGTTGAATTATTGAGAGAAAGTCCTCTACTATTCCTCTCGCCATGTTCATCAATAGCCGAAATGTATCCTTAAATTGCTCAGGATCTCTATAATATAGCCTTCTCTAGTGTGTGGTAAAATCTTCATGATAAGCATAAAGAGCAAATGATTATTCACCTTACAAAAGCCATTAATCCAAGCAATAAAGAAAATATACCCCTGACAATACTATAAACCATACTTAACCTAGCAGAATTTATGTAGCACGACAAGGAGGGATTATAAATTGATATTTCCACTTTAGCAGAACTGGCTGAGCGATGTATGGCATTTGCTAAGGCACTCTATTATCGGGAGCTTGAGTTTGAATACGCATCAAGAAAAACAATTCAATCACTGATTTCTCTTTACACTAATTTGGGTTTACCTGAATCCGCTAATGGGTTACTAGTGTTTGCTAGATAGAATCTTAAAATACCAATGAGGCTTGCTGATTATTACGAGCGCCTTTAAATGTGGGAGAAGGCTATGGCAGATTACCAGTATCAAGAATTATCGAGTAATGAGTAAAAAAATTCCCATGCTTTTGTAGCTAAAGTACGATGCTGCGATGCATTAATGTAATGGAAAAAGGTTCTAAGCCTAACCGAAAATTTATTCGAGAACGAGTCTCAGTAGTCTACTCAAAAATAAATAGCAAGCCTTTCGGCCAATGCCGCGATGCATTTGGGATAATGGTAGAAGCTAGATAAGTTTAACCAGGTGGTTTAGGATGGTGTGGATAGACCATTTTGGAGTGCAGCAGTGTGTATTGCTCGAAATGAATTGTCAGAAGCCCTAGTGTGGGTCCAGAAAAGTAGGGAGAAGTTAGATGCATAAGTATAGGGTTTACTTTAAGAAAGCTATGAGAGAGCATAGGAGAAGATTCTTAAGCTTTAGCAGTTAGTAGAAATGGAGGAGATAATAGAGATAAAGCAATTTGAAAATCGAGTCAAGAGATTTGAGGAAGAAAATAAGGGAGAATATTCTTATTTAAAGCTGAATGAGGAGTTGGAAGAAAAAAAAGGTAGACTAAGGGATATCTGGTCTGATAGACTAGCAGGAGCTCCAAAGGATGTAAACGTTTGGTACCAAATCCTTTCAACTC
>Ga0102914_1000129_pt1 | contig 10839 bp, 10 predicted proteins | sample Colrivmeta1561A3_FD_78198 | JGI IMG/M metagenome (GOLD analysis project Ga0102914, IMG submission 78198) | Estuarine microbial communities from the Columbia River estuary - metaG 1561A-3 | ecosystem: Environmental > Aquatic > Marine > Intertidal zone > Estuary | place: USA: Columbia River...
GTAAGTATCGACAATGTCTGTTTCATCGATATTGTTAGCCGTGTGCCGATGATGACCATGGGATTTATGGGGTTGATGAGAATCGGCAACGTGATGATAATTTTCAATATGAATTTTTTTTGAGGAATCTTGGTTTCTTCCACCGACCTTTACAACGTTATTGCACATGTTAGCCACTCCTAAATAAAAAATGATCGACTTTTACTGGCGGTGTGTGGCTGCTATATGTAAATAGTTCCTGACAAGTCGGTAACAAGTAGGACGCAATTAAAATGAATTTCCTCCTACCGTGCCAAATGGCGTGCTTGACGCTGCGGTAACGCATCAATCTTTGCCGCGTGCTTGGCAGATTTTTCACTAGTACTTGTTTTTTTCTTGATGTGTAGTTTGTTTGCTTGCCCAGCGTAATCAGAGCTGAGGACTTCTGCCGCTTTGTCTTCTGCCATGCCGCGACTGGTGAGCCACTCAACCAGCAGAGCAGCCAAACGTTCAAGTGCAATGCGATGCGTGGCGTCAGTTTTTGCGTACAGCCAATCTGAAAGAGTCATGAAATTGTTGAATGGCGTGTCGCCTAAAATCAATGGCAAAGTGTTGGCGAATCTGCCGGAGTTGGCGATCAAATCCCAATAGCGAGCAAATCGTACCAATCGTTGCATTGTCACAAAGTCGATGCGATCAGTTGCCAGTATCGTGTAAGGTGGATAAGGGTCGAAGACGAGTCCGTAAGGTTCGGTATGACGAATAATTGGCGTACCGCGTAAGCGCTTCAAAATGCCAAACTGAATTTCATGCGGTTTCAGTGCATACAGCTTGTCGAATCCCTGCGCAAAGCTATGGATGTCTTCGCCGGGTAAACCAGCGATTAAATCGACGTGCATGTGCGCGTGAGAATGTTCACAGAGCCAGCGAATGTTCTCAGCGGCTTTGTCGTTATTTTGCTTGCGACTCACTAGCGTTTGCACTTCCGGATTAAAACTTTGAATGCCGATTTCGAATTGCAATGTACCAGGCGGGAATTTTTTGATGCCTTCTTTTAAAGCATCGGGCAAATGGTCGGGGACAACTTCAAAGTGCGCATAGACAGGATCATCTGGGTTAGCAGTGAGTTTATCGAGAAAGAATTGCATGATCTTCAGACTCGATTTAATGTTGAGGTTGAAGGTGCGGTCAACAAATTTGAATAAACGCGCACCACGAGCATGTAATTTTTCTAGCTCACCCAAGAACTGATCAAGGTCAAAAGGCCATGCGGTTTTGTCGAGTGCAGATAGGCAAAATTCACATTTAAATGGGCAGCCGCGCGATGCTTCAACGTAGAGTGTGCGATGTGCAATGTCTTCATCGGAGTAAAGCGCATAAGGTAGTGTGATGTCTGCTAGTGGTGCTTGTACTCCTGCATGTATTTTCATCAGCGGCTTGGGGCCATTGAGGAGTTGACGGCATAAATCAGGAAAGGTGACATCGCCCCAACCCGTGATTAGATAATCGGATATTTGCACGATGGTTTGTTCGCTAGGCTCATATGACACCTCTGGCCCACCAAGCACGATGATTACTTCTGGGGCGACACGCTTGAGCATGGCAACGACTTTAGTGGTTTCCTCAACGTTCCAGATGTACACGCCAAAGCCAATAATGCGAGGCTTGTGTGCCAATAATTTTTCAACGATTTCTGCAGTCTTGGTGCCAATGACAAATTCGACCAAGCGCGTATCATTCTGTAACTCGCCCATGTTAGCGAAGAGGTAGCGCAAGCCAAGTGATGCATGCGCATAACGGGCGTTGAGAGTAGAAAGAAGAATAGTCATTTCAATGGACATGGTTGATCATCTGGAAAGTGCCATTTTACGCTGAGCGTTTGCATTGGCTGCATATACTATGAACAAGGAACATTCAAATCGTTATGAACGTAAACATTCAATCCAATCCAAAAAATCATCGAATCGCCCTCGTGTTACAAGGCGGCGGCGCGCTCGGTGCCTACCAAGCAGGCGTGTATCAAGCACTACATGAGCACAACTTGACGCCGGATTGGGTTGTTGGCACGTCGATTGGTGCGATTAATGCGGCGATCATTGCGGGCAATCATCGCAGCGTTCGCTTAGAGCGTCTCCAAGAGTTTTGGGATCTGGTATCACATGATGATTTGCTCGATATGAGTAAAGTGCCAGATTTTATGCGTGAGATGAATATCCGCTTTTCGACATCTAAAACGATATTGAACGGCGTACCCGGTTTTTTCGCACCAAGGATGTCTAATTTATTTGGTGTTGGCCTACCGGTGGAGCCGGAAGAAGCTAGTTTTTATAACACATCCGCACTCGCAGATACGCTCAAGCGCTTGGTGGATTTTCCTTACTTGAATGCGCCTGGAGGTATTCGACTGACGGTCAACGCCTTGAAAGTCACTACGGGCGAATTGGCGAGTTTCGATAATCAGTCAGGCAATGTGGGGATCGATCACATCATGGCCAGTGGTGCATTGCCACCTGGGTTTCCACCTGTTCGTATCGCAGGGGATTTATATTGGGATGGTGGATTGTTTTCTAACACCCCTTTAGAGACAGTTCTGGATGATGAACCTCACGTTGATACCTTATGTTTTATGGTGGATTTGTGGAGTCCAGTAGGCGATGAGCCCCGCTCATTTGATGAGGTACAGACGCGTCAAAAAGATGTGACCTTTGCATCGCGATCAAGACGCCATATCGATAACTATCTCCGTGTTCACAATTTGCAGCGCATGATTCGTTCATTGCATAAAAAGGTATCGTCAACACAATTGAGTGAGAGTGAAGCGAAAGAATTGGAATCAATCGGATCGGATACGACGATGCATATTGTTCGATTAGCTTATGCGGGACGCGATTGGCACATGGCATCCAAAGATATTAATTTTTCTAAAGGTTCGATCAAATGGCGTTGGAACCAAGGCTATCGCGACGCCATGCGCGCGATAGCGCATGCTGGATGGATATCCTTCGTGCCTGCGGAAACGGGCTTGATCGTGCACGAATTGCCACCGATGATATTCGATGAGTAGGTGGCCTTCCATTGCAAGCCACCAGTATTTTTGCGCTAGAAAAGTGTTTAACTTCGCTTCGGCGCTTTTATATTTATTTGCGCAGGATTGATGGCATTCTTAGTTAAGATGGTCATATACAGTTCATCCAATTGCACAAGTCGTGTGTTTGTGGGATCTAGACGACGCGCGTTATCAATGTACCAGCGTGCGTTCTCGCAAAGGGTACGGTCCCAGCCCACGCGTTCAAGGCATTTTAATGCTGCCACAGCCGCATTAAAAATCACTTGCGGATTATTTGGAAATTTAAGAGCAGCATTAGCCATTAAGTCAACAGCGCCGCGATAGTCGCCCAATTTTGCCTTTTGTGCGCCAGCAGAAACCAATTCGATGACTAGACGTTTGCTTTCTTTGGAAATGTTTTCTGCCAAATCAGAACGGCCCGCTTCTTCGAATACGCTAATTGCTTTGGCAAGGATTTTTGGACTGGCAGTATTGCTCATGACTTCCAGCATGACTTCGGAGGCATTGTCATCAAGCTTGTTTTCTAGGCAGCTTTTGGCAAGCGACATCTTCAAATCGGTTGAAACACTTGGGCTATTACGACAGGCAAGGACGGCTGTGTTAAGCGCACTGATGGCAAGATCTTTATTTCCATTGGAATCGTGCACCATTGCATCAGAAAAAGCTTTGCATGTAGGCACCTTGGCAGCATTTTGTCCACCGGAAGATTTTTCCAAATCCCGAATGATTGTTGCGGCTTGTCGCGTATCACCTTTTGTAACGAGTGTTTTAACAAGTTGAAAGTGATCTTCTGGATCTCTGAATTCAGAATATTTTGCTTTACTTAGCACTTGTTGAAATGCGCGTTCGGCTGTCCCTATGTCGCCGGTTTCTAATGCAACTTGACCCAGCTTGCGTAAACGTTTTATGCCATGCGGAGAGACGGCAACTGCACGTTCGAGAACAGATTTCGCCCCTTCGATATTGCCATTAGCTTCTAGTGTTTTGGCAAGATAATCGTAAGCCTCGAGATATTTTGTATTATCTTGCAATAACTCCGTGAGGGATTTTTCTGCCTCAGCATAGCGATCCTGTTGAAAATGAATCTTGGCTAAACCAAGGCGAGCCCAAGCAAGGGGTTTCGATTCAATCAGCGCTTGGTAAATGAGTGCCGCGTTATCAAGCTGTCCTATGCTGATATGAATATCAGCGCGCAAACGCAGAAAATCTGTCGCAAATTTGGGATGTTCTTCTTCGCCCAATTTGCACGACGAAATAGCATCTTCAAAACGCCCTTGTTCTAATCGTTTGTAGGTCGGCATGAAAATTGTACGACGAGCTATAGCACGCTCAAGGCGAGTGAGCAATGCTGCTGCTGTAAATGGTTTTAGGATGTAATCAGTCGGGGTTAATTCCGCAGCGCCGATGATTTTTTGTGAATCGCTTTCGGCGGTGACGATCATAAAGATCGTCGATAAAGGGATAATTTTATTGGTGCGAAGGTCATCGAGCAGCTGTTGGCCATCTTGTCCAGTTTGTCCTTCAGCCAGATCATATTCACACAAAACAATGTCGTAGGTATTGTTTCGTAGCTGACGAATTCCTGTACCCGAACTGTTCGCGGCATCGACTTTGGCGATATTGTAGGAATTGAGCATCGCTTGCATACTGTCACGCGTACTTGCATGCGGTTCAATAATTAAAGCAGTAGTATTTTTCAGTATTGCCATGATTTTAAAAGTCTTTCGGTGCGGACGAATAAAAAATCAACATTGGCTCTCTGAGAGAGGCTCATTAAAGTACATATTTCTTTATTTTTTTATTGCAACGATGTTTTTAATCGACATTTGATATTCACCATGTTGCAACCGAGGAAGAAGAATGTCTACTATTTCGCGTCAGCAATACAACAATTTTGAAGTTAAAACGAATCAAAATAAATGTTTCATGGCGAATATAGACAATTTGCAAATAAGATCTGTTATCCCGAGATTTTTTGGTGCAAGTTATTTTTTAGTCGGTCGCAGCTTGATACGAAACTAGCGCGCATAAATTCGCGGATAAATCTGCATCTTGCATGATCAAACTGTAAATTGATCAGAGATTTCCATATATTTTCATCATTGCATTAATTGTGCAATTAAAAATGCCAAAGAAGAAACGATTAACGTCGAGCCAAATGGCAAACAAAATACAACGCCCCGGAATGTGAATCGCACATCGCCAGGCACTCGCCATAACCCCAATTTTTGCAGCACAGGCAACAACACAGGCAGCACAACAAGAGCAATAAAAATAACAGCAACCCATCGGATCATCAGAGCCGCCCACAACGATCATTACGACAAAATTTGTCAGATAAAGAGGCGTTTTTACCCACGACAAGTACCTTAAATAGCTCGCCCATTTCAGCGGGAGAAATCAATTTTTGAACGGCGTTGGACTGCGGCAAATAATGTTTTCCATCGCTTGGCGGCGTGCGCAATAATAGGTCGCCAATACCCGCATCAATCAGAAAAGCAGCTTGACTTGTATAGCCCAGCACATCAAGCCCGCCACCAACGGCAGCATGTGCCATCGCGCTAAAATCGACGTGCGCAGTAATGTCTTGCAGACCAGGCAAATACATCGGATCATCATGGGCATGGTGTCGATAATGGCACATTAAGGTGCCGCGTGTTCTCTGCGGTAAATAAAATTCATGCGCCGGGAATCCGTAGTCAAATAGTATTGCCGCGCCACCTAAACCAGAATTGTGATGTCCCGCGCAAAGCATCTCGGCTAATGATTTCATGAAGCCGGACGCAGTTGGATGTACCTCTGTGAGATAGCCAATCGGTAAGCTTTCCGCGTCAGGAATTTGTGCGATGAGTGAAGGTGCGCAGGTATGATCGCGATAGACGAATTTTTTTGCGGATACACCAAATAAACCGATACCGCGTTCTCTCCATCCTTGTTCTGTTTTGACGACCAAATGCACGGGCATTGCATCGAGTACTTCGTTACCAACGACAACACCTGAAAAAGCAGGCGGTAATTGCTCTAGCCAACGGACCTGCGGAAAATTGCGGAGCATCTCTTGCTGTCGTGCGCGTAGTTCACCAGACACTTCGATGATCAAATAGCGGTGGACCCGGAGGCCCATCGCAGCCAATTCGGTGAGCATGTCAAACGCCAGCTTGCCAGTGCCTGCACCAAATTCCATGATCTGCGGCGCACTTTGTGCCATGAGTTCTGCGGTAACATGCGCTAGCGCAGCACCAAAAAGAGACGTGATTTCTGGCGCAGTTGTAAAATCACCGTCTTTTCCTAATTTTGTGGCGCCACCACTGTAGTAGCCAAGCTTGGGCGCGTAGAGCGCGAGCTCCATATAGCGAGCAAAAGAAATCCAGCCAGAATTGTGCCGAATATCATTCGCAATCAACGTTTGCAGTGAGCGCGATGCCATCATTGCATCAAGCGAGGGTTCTGGAAGTTGCAATTGCATGGTCAGTTCGTTTTGGAATTTGCAAAAAAATTAAAGTTAAACTGAAGAAAAATACAGCGCCGAAGTGCGTCATAAAGTCTGCAAGCGTTAAGATGCAGTGATACGGATTCAATAGAAAATAACATCCTCACCTATGACAACAGTATTACAAAAAATTGCCCTTGTGACCGGCGGTGCCAAACGCATTGGACGAACCATCGCGCTTGCCCTTGCGCAACGTGGTTGGGACATTGTTGTGCATTATGGCCAATCTCAGGAAGAAGCAGCAAGCACTGTCCGAGATATTGAAGCATTAGGAAGACGAGCAATCGCGTTGCAATGCGATTTGAGCGACGAAAATGCAGTTAAATCTTTGCTGTCGCGCGCCAGCCAAACATTCGGTGCGTATGCTGTGCCGATTTCATGCGTGGTCAATAATGCCTCCCTATTCGACTATGACAGCACTGAGGATTTTTCAGTGGCACGATTAGATGCGCATATGCATGCAAATTTGGCCGCGCCGATTTTACTAGCACAGTCATTGCATGCTATGACACCAGAAGGCTCGCAAGCCGTCGTTGTAAATTTGCTCGATCAAAAATTATTTAATTTAAACCCAGATTTTTTATCTTATACCTTGTCCAAAGCAGCACTACAAACGGCCACGACAATGCTTGCTCAAGCATTGGCTCCCAAGGTGCGAGTGGTAGGCGTTGCGCCTGGCATCACCATGGTGTCTGGTGATCAGACAGATGCAGGTTTTGCGGCAGCCCATAAGATCACGCCATTAGGGCGATCAAGCACACCTGACGATATTGCCAACGCGGTCTGCTTTGTTGCTGAATCAAGCGCAATGACCGGAACAACACTGCTTGTCGACGGCGGTCAACATTTAATTCCCCTCCAACGCGATGTAATGTTTATAGCGAAATAAACTAGCACGCACTTATTTGTATTGGTCTCTATGCTCTCAACTCTCTCACACCCTAGCTTAATGGAATGTCGTCGTCTGTTTTTGCGTAACTACGAGGTGAACATCAATATTGGTGTTCATGAATTTGAAAAGAAAGGCGAGCAACGTGTTTTGATCAATGTTGATTTGTTTGTTCCTCTTGCGCTTTCTACGCCAAAAGCAGACCATTTGGTCGAAGTTGTTGACTATGATTTTATGCGCGAGACTATTTCGAAGCGCGTAGCACAAGGCCATATTCATCTCCAAGAAACTTTATGCGATGACGTTGCTCGTGCAATGTTGGCACATCCTAAAGTGCATGCTGTGGGCGTTTCTACGGCAAAGCCAGACGTATATCCGGATTGTGAAAGTGTCGGCGTTGAGGTGTTCCTTGTGAAGGGTCAATGAGACATGCAAGAGTTACTTCAATCACGCGAGGCGAGTGTGAACGAACATCAAAAAGCGTCGGAAAACACAATGATTGACGCTAAAAAATCCGAGAAAATTGCCTACGAAAATAATAAATTGCATAAGCGTTTGTGTCGCCAAGTTGGGCAAGCCATAGGTGACTTCAATATGATTGAAGAGGGCGACAAAGTCATGGTGTGCCTCTCGGGTGGAAAAGATAGCTATGGCCTGCTCGATATTTTATTAACGCTACGGGAACGTGCACCGATCAATTTTGATATTGTCGCTGTCAACCTAGATCAAAAACAACCAAATTTTCCCGCGCACATTTTGCCTGAATACTTAAGCAAAATAGGTGTGCCATTTCATATCGAAAATCAAGATACCTACAGCATCGTTAAGCGCGTCATTCCTGAAGGGAAAACGACGTGCTCACTCTGCTCGCGATTGCGTCGCGGCATTTTGTATCGTGTTGCAGGTGAACTTGGCGCGACAAAAATCGCTTTGGGACATCATCGGGACGACATCCTGGAAACGTTCTTCTTGAATATGTTCTTTGGCGGGAAGCTCAAAGGGATGCCAGCAAAATTACAATCGGATGACGGCAAGCATGTTGTGATTCGTCCCCTTGCGTACGTCAAAGAGGTGGACATGGAGCGCTATGCTGAAGTCAAACAATTCCCCATCATTCCATGCGATTTGTGTGGCAGCCAAGAGAATCTACAACGCAAACAAATTAAGAATATGTTGCGCGAGTGGGAGAAAAAAACGCCTGGACGGGTTGAGAACGTTTTCTCAGCATTGTCTACGGTTGTTCCATCGCATTTAATGGACCGCGCGTTGTTTCATTTTTCAGATTTGGCCGCGACGGGCATTGCTGATGTCAATGGCGACATAGGATTTGATGAGGAACCCTGTGCAACAACAACGTCAGTAGGATTTATTCCAATACAGCGTGAAAATTAATGTCAATTAAATACGAGCGGGCATGTTTTATCAATTCGTGATGAGGCACGCACAGGGCTTTGGTTGGTAATTGACATTTTGTTATGGCTCGTCTCAGCGTCGACAGCAGATAGAGAAAAATTTTATTGTGAAACAAAAGACAAGCGAGTTTTAGCGTTATTTCTGAAATATTCAGGCTAGAATCCCGCATCGAATTTTTGAGGCAATTTATGAATATTGTCATTCTCGCTGCTGGTATGGGTAAGCGTATGCAGTCCGCGCTTCCTAAAGTGCTCCATCCAATCGCTGGTAAGCCTTTACTGTCGCATGTCATTACGACTGCAAGAAAATTATCACCGTCTAAATTGTGCGTTATTTACGGTCATGGTGGTGAGGCTGTGCCCACCATGATGCGAGCATCTGATATTGCGTTTGCCAAGCAACAGCCTCAGTTGGGAACCGGTCATGCTGTGATGCAGGGACTGCCGCATTTGGATGACAATGAACCTACACTCGTGCTCTACGGCGATGTGCCGTTGACGGAGGCATCGTCGTTGCAAGCACTGATCGACATCGCGGGCAAAGATAAGTTAGCGATTTTGACGATTGAAATGGACAACCCGACGGGTTATGGCCGCATAGTGCGTGAAAATGGCGCGATCGTTCGCATCGTCGAGCAAAAAGATGCCAGTGAATCAGAACGTACTATTCAAGAAATCAACACAGGCATTATGGTTGTGCCAACGGTCAAGCTGAAATCTTGGCTAGCCATGTTGTCAAATAATAACGCGCAAGGTGAGTATTATTTGACCGATATTGTTTCGCGGGCTGTATTAGAACAAGTCCCTGTTGTTTCTACCCAACCTGCTGCGTTGTGGGAAACATTGGGGGTAAATAGTAAAGTTCAGTTAGCCGAGTTAGAGCGCATTTATCAGCGCAACGTTGCTAACGCACTACTTGAACAGGGCGTGACGTTGGCCGATCCAGCGCGCATTGACGTGCGCGGAAGTTTGCAATGTGGACGCGATGTTAGCATTGATGTGGGTTGCATATTTGAAGGCAATGTTGTGCTTGAAGATGGTGTTCGCATCGACGCACACTGCGTTATCAGCAATGCGCGTATTGCAAGTGGCGTGCACATCAAACCCTTCTGCCACATCGAAGAAGCAGTCGTTGGTGTTGCATCCATCATAGGACCTTACGCACGTTTACGCCCTGGTACAGAATTGGCCGAAGAGGTCCACATTGGCAATTTTGTGGAAGTTAAAAACAGCCAAATCGCAGCGTATAGTAAGGCAAATCATCTGGCGTACATCGGCGATGCAACAGTTGGTTCCCGCGTGAACGTTGGCGCTGGTACGATAACTTGTAATTACGATGGTGCCAATAAATTCCGCACGGTGATTGAAGATGATGTCTTTATTGGCAGCGATACGCAGCTTATTGCCCCTGTCACTGTTGGCAGGGGTGCAACGCTAGGTGCAGGAACAACATTGACCAAAGATGCGCCTGCAGGCAAACTCACAGTATCTCGTCCAAAGCAATTGACGATTGAAAGTTGGCAGAGACCTGTCAAACCAAAAAAGTGAGACCTGAATATGAGCGCTTTACCTATAAGTAAGCTTCAAGCATTGGAACATATTGCCAATGAAATTAGTCAAGGCATCCTCGTTTTTCCCGCTAGCGTCAATGCAGCGATTAAACTTCAAAAGGCACTAGACGATCCGAACTGTCATATTGAAGCGGCGATCAAACTGGTGATTACGGAGCCTTTGCTTTCTGCAAGAACCGTTGCACTTGCAAACTCTGCCGCATTTAATCGATCCGGTGGGCCATTGATCACGAATGTGCGTACCGCTGTGATGCGGATGGGGTATAAGAATTTGCGTGCATTGGTCGCTGCAACGATCGTGCGTAATTTTGGCAGCAAAATTATCGACGTGACAGTTCGCCAAAAAGCAGAACAGCTTTGGGAACACACTGCCAATGTTGCGGCTTTTTCACAAGCAATTGCACGTCGCCTCACATATGTGAACGCGGATA
>Ga0102914_1000131_pt1 | contig 10799 bp, 13 predicted proteins | sample Colrivmeta1561A3_FD_78198 | JGI IMG/M metagenome (GOLD analysis project Ga0102914, IMG submission 78198) | Estuarine microbial communities from the Columbia River estuary - metaG 1561A-3 | ecosystem: Environmental > Aquatic > Marine > Intertidal zone > Estuary | place: USA: Columbia River...
CATTTGCCCAAGGTTTGACAAACTCCGCTTAGGCAAACCAGCTGCGCGCATTGCATCTGTCGCGCGCGACACATCAGAGGCTTTTACTTTGAGCGTAACGCCATCTTTGGTGGTGAATTTTTGTGTTTCAATACCGTACCGATTGAGTAAAGAGACGATCTCATTTGCATCCGTATCATTCAAACCAGATTGCAAATTGACTACTTCGCCACACGCCGAGAGTAGCAACACAAAACAAAGGGCGAGAAACCTCGCCCATACCCGGTTCAATCCCGTTCCCTGATAAATTTTATTGCCAGATTCATTTTTTAATTCATACATGGCAGGCAATTGATCCTCATCATAATTACTGCAGTTTAGTCAAAGAATCCAATGATGTAGTAGCCTTAGATACTGTCTTGGAGACAAACTGCACTCTCAACTGATAATCATTCAAAGCCATCATCGCCTTCATCAATTGCATTGAATCCCCAGTCTTCGTGGCCTGCTCAAGCATTTTTGAAACATATTTCTGATCGTTCTTAATTTCGCCGGCCAGCGTATCTGCGCGTTGGATGATCTTATCACCAAGCGAGACCTTATTGTCGCTTTTCGCAGGTGCGTTGCTAGATGGCGACTGCGACTGTCGATCGAGTGCTGCACGAAATGCCTCACCATCCGCGCCTTGGGTTGAAGTGACATCAAGTTTGAGTTTTGATGCATCCCCAATTTTAGAGGCAGAACTAGCCATCGTCGAATTTACTGGTTCCAAGCTCATGATTACCCCTATAGAAAAAAGATCCCAATGTTCCTTGTAGGTGACATGCGCTCCAGAAAAGTTCCAATTTTTTGTATTTTGTCCTGCACAGAGCAATGATTTTTAAGGCAGGCGACTTCGCGCCTTTGTTGAATGGATATATGGATTGAACATGAAGACACTGGTAAGAATTGTTGAGAGAAAATGCAAAAATGCACAAAAATTTACGGACGCGGATTAGCAACCAGTAAAAAACTGCCAAAAGGGAAGGATGTCGCCAGAGCAGATATCAGGGCGACTGTCGCTGTGCAATCAACTAGAAATTAGCCATGAGACGATCTACCAATACATCTACCGAGACTATAGATCCGGCTTGCTTTATCCGTGAACTTTAATTCTAGAAATCAAATGTAAAATATGCTTCAGGTAACATGGATAAATCAGGCCTGATCAATAACCTGAAGGAGGTGACACCAGATGAAGTCAATTTCGCCATCATCCAGTTAAACCACCGACCACGTAAATGCTTGGGTTACCGTACTCCTTACGAGGTGTTTTTTGATAAACACAGTACGTGGGACAATACGGAATTAGACGTTGCACTTCCAATTTGAATCTAAGTCCTGATCCGACAACATCGAAAGCGTTTTGAATGTACAAAAACCCAAAACACCCTCATCACAGCACTTTAGAGACTGACACTAACACTCCCGAACGACAAGGCTCAGAAGCAATAGGCAACAACCATGAACACACATGCGACATAAGTGCGAAACCTCTTCAAACAAGTATACTCAAATAAATTTCTCGGTCACCCCAGAGATTTTCTGAACATCTTCGCTTTAAATAAGCTCACAAGCTCTACCGCATGTGCATCCCACGACTGCTAACACAATCAAGTCATCTCATTTGCTGTTTTGGCTAAGGAATAAATGCCTTTCATTTTTGCCATCGCATTTGCCTGTTCCATTTGCCAAAGCGCCTGATCGACTGCCACATCTCTCAACCCCGCCATCTGCTGAACGAAAGGGTCTAACTCACCAGTAATTTTTTGACTCGAACTACCGCTCGCACCAAGCGCAGTGGATTCTGCTTTGCCATTAAATGAATTCATTTCCCCCCCAAATGCAAACACATTCACCATAAAAAGTGGCGCACTGAAAATAAACAATACAACAAAAACCATTTTGTCCATTCTCTACGCCACAACTCTTATTATTTAATCTGCCCAGCTTGATTAATCTGATCCGAATAATGCTGCGCCTTAGTGAGAATTACTTTTTCCTTGCCATTTTCAATTGCCTGGGACTTCTGCTCTTCCAGAATTTGTTTCATTTGGGCTTTAAAATCACCAGCATCAGCACCACCAGCACCACCAACTTCTGCACCCATAATAAACCTCCATTTTAAAAGTCATAAAACTACTTATTAACATAAGAACCAGAAAAATTCACACTTATTAAATCATCAAAGATGATGCTCATATGTGACACAGCGAATTACTAAAGTTCCATTCTTCTCTCAATTATTTAAGACCGATCTTTACCCTCCACCATAGACCACTCTTAAAATCCGCGCAAAGTATTAACAATACAATATGCACATGCGCATAAATGAGTGTCATTTGGAGCTAAAAAAGTTCCCACAGAAACGCATAGCATCAAATATTCAACATCACCTCAGCGATCCCCTTTTGGCAACCCTTCGAATCAATCGTCACGATGCTGCCTTTTAAATCTAGCATAGCAAGCACTGCCTAAACTTTGATAATGCAAGCCTCGGATGTTTTTGCCATCGATGGCGACTATTTGTCCATCAAGAGAGCTGCAGATGGTCGACATTCACCTCGTAAAACATGCCTGAAACTTTGTACTGTGCATCGCAGCAAAGACTCGGCCAATTGTGTCATGGAAGGAAATGCCATTTTTTTGAGGAATGTATTGTCTCAACCACGGCAGCTCTGCCTCAACCCATATTTTAACCATCTCCCAGTCATCGGCACCACACACAATCGCACATACGGTCAACACTAAAATATCGAGTAAATGGTGATCCTTTCAACCAACAACTCTAGGATCCGGCATACCGGAAAAACTTTCGATCAACTTTTCTAAGGAAACGCGGATTGATTCAATTTCGTCATTCCCGCGAAGGCCGTAATCTAGTGAAATCAACTACTTGAATCCCCGTCTTCGCGAGGATGACGAAATTGAATCAGTGCTTCCCTAAACATGACTTATCCATTTACTGCCCCTCTTCATGAATAGGGACAGAAAACCTTAATTATTATGTGTTTCCAATAACTTTTTTAAGTCATTGACCGTAAACGATTTTTGATGCGATTGCCCTGATGCATCACTGCAATTCAATGGATTACTTAGTGAACGCGTAACTTCTCAATCAGCCGTGTCAAATTCACAGTTCGTCATCAACTAACGTCTTAATCGGGGATCCAGTACCATCGCACTCGTGCAACGCACGACTAATACAGATGGTGCTACGCGCAATGAACGAACTGGATTCCCACTAAGAGCACGCGGGAATGACGAGGTGGTGGCATCTGGTGGGTATGTGCCCCCTGCTTATTGAGAAGTGACGAGAGCACTTCGAGTGCAAGGTCGAAACGAAGTTGTGCCCTCTGTAAAGGCCATCCATTAAATCATTGAAAAATAACGAGTTTTAATGCAATTGCCCTGCCTGACGCATACCCTAAAATTAAGGTCGGAAAAAATGTTTAAATAAATTGGAACTTAGGCGTACGCAACGCCACTTATGGTAAGCCTAATTGCAATCTAGGCTTACGTCGTTATTAACGACGTCTTATGATGCGTGATTATGCGCATTAATATCTGATGTTACGAAGAGACAGCATTTATCTTCTATAAAAGTGTATCTCAACGAAATTGTCTCTCCAGAGGAGAAGCACGCAACATAAGTTATTAGTATAGCAATACAGATTGCACTAAATTCTGAAAAAAGGAGTTAATATGGCTAATACGATGCCGTCAGTGACCTTTAGGTCACCTATCAAATTTAATAGTACACCATCTGCGCGAGCCACTCCAGCGCCGCACCCAGCTGCAGCGCCGCAGCAAGCTCAAGAGCCGCTAGCGGCCAAATACGCTGCGGGCAACGCAAGTGGGGGTGGAAGTAGGATGGAACATAAATTACGCAATCCGGCGAATAAGGTGGAACCATCAACACCCAAAGATACGAGTAAACTTGATCCTAATGACACAAAAACACCTCCGGTCGATGGTGATGGCAATAAGGACAGCAAAGGGAAATTTTCCCTTTCATCCTTAGGCACAGAGGGAAAGGTTGCTGGCGCGGTAGGTCTGGCAACTACAGGGATGACGGCTTTTAGCATGGTATCTGGAGCTGTCACTCAAGCTCAAATGATGGCAATACAAGAACAAGAGAAACGCCATGTGGTAGAAAATGAGAAGATGAAAAGTGAAGTCGCCGGCGTGACTAGGGATGCAGACCTTGTAAATTTGGTAACACAAATCAAATAGGTAAGTGATCCGCATGTGGTAATCTGCTATGGCGTTCAGGTGGTAGACATGATTTATTTAAACAGTAACGAGGTATGTAATGGGTCCTAATGTTAATGGTTATGGTTCTGGTCATTTTGACTATGCCAATGGTGTTAATGAAGCTGCCTATGATTCCGTTAACCCACCCGTTCAAAACTTCAACAATAACCAGTACCCTAATCAGGCGAACTTTACCTCCCAAAGACCTCATCAACTCGGTAATAGTGCGCGGGGGAATTTCGCAGCTCGGTTTAAACGCGATAATTCAGCGGCTCAAAAAAAAGTGGAAGATCGCACAAAAGAACATAATGAAGCAGAAGCCCACCTTGGCAAGATAAGTGTTGATCTTGATTCCAAAAAGGAATCACTTCAGTCTGCACAAGATGACTCTCAAAAAGAAGCCTTAAACAAAGAAATCACCGACCTTGAAAAACAAAAAGAAAGTGCTGTCCAAAATTTATATCTCAAAAAAGGGAGATTGGCAGAAGCTAAGGATCAATTATCACAGACTGAAACCGATCTTAAATTTTGTGAATCTGCCGCCTCATCAGAACTTGATAATGCCCATAAGAGACCAGTGGCAGCCACGGTAGCTACCGATCTTCGTTCTTTGGCTGACGAGTACGAAAAGTTTGCAGATAACCCACTTATTAACAAAGAACAAAAAGCAGGCTTAAGAGAAGATGCAAACAAGATGCGTCAAAGGGCCAAAGATTTAGATGCTGGAAAATTTAACGAGAACGAAATCGATCTATTGAGTTCACAAACAACACAATTAAAAGATAGTTTCACTAAGAACAAATTCACGCTCCAACAAAACAAAGTCTCTGCTTTAAATAATTTCTTAGAACACCTTAATGTGATCTTTAATGAGATACAAAAAGTGCAGACTGCTCAAATGGCTAGAGCTGACAATATTCTCGATAGATTAACGATGATCAGGTAGCGTTGCCTAAAACTCCCCGCCATTGTGGTTGTGGTGTAAAAACACTCATGTATTATTTTGGAGGTCAATCATGGCATCTGGTAGCGTAACCGAGCAACAAGTCGAATGTAAGTTGCTGATTTACGACCATATGGGGATGCGCTGCTTATCAATTAGGGAAACGCGGAATAAATCATTTTCCGCTGATGCAGCGGCATAGCATGGATTTTTTTCTCACAAGATACCGAAATTTTTATTAAACACTGCAATTTTCATTTTGCACGCCTTGATCAAGGCGATTTTTGGCGCATTTTGCACCCATTTCACCCACTGTGGGCGTAACTCTCCCCTCACCATGTACAAATTACTCAATGCAAACAGCACATTGAGTTGCGCATTGTTCTTGGCCAAGCCTTTGTAACGCGCCTTTTTGTGTTTGAAGATGTTCTTGACGATGTGAAATGGATGCTCCACGAACACCCTTACTTGCGCCTTGCACTTCTCATAGACCTGAGCCAATTTTTTTTGCCATCCGTCTTCCATCTTTTCAATCGTCTTGCGTCGTTTGGCAATATGCCATTTCACTTCTTGCTCATTGGCGGCAAGCGTCGCTTGCATGTCCTCACGCTTTTCTACACCCACATAGCCAGCATCTGCCCAAACCTCCGACTCCTGCCCATGCAATAGTGCTGGCGTTTGGCTGATGTCTGACACGTTCGCCGCCGTTGTCACCAGCGTGTGAACCAAACCAGATTCCCTGTCTACGCCAACATGCGCCTTCAGACCGAAATGCCACTGGTTACCTTTTTTCGTTTGATGCATTTCAGGATCGCGCGCATGATCCCTGTTCTCCGTCGAACTTGGGGCTGCAATCAGTGTGGCATCGACCAATGTACCTTTGCTCATCAACAGTACTTTCTCGATGAGCATCGCATTGACTTCAACCAACAGCGCTTGCGGCAAGTCCTTGGCCTCAAGTAGATGGCGAAATCCCATTAACGTTGTCGCGTACGGAACACTTTCTCGACTCAAGTCAATGTCCATGAAATTGCGCAGCGCCTGCGAATCGTAGATCGCATCTTCTACTGCTTCGTCTGCCAACCCGTACCACTGCTGTACGAAATACATGCGCAGCATTCGCTCTACTCCTATCGGCGGACGACCTCTTTTTCCGCTCTTAGGGTAATGCGGTTCAATCACCTCTACCAACCGCGACCACGGAACCACCTGTTCCATCTTCTCCAAAAATAGCTCTCGCTTCGTGCGTTTCTATTTCTTGTCGTATTCGGCTTGAGCAAAACTGATTTGATTTGGCACTGATGATTCCATTTTCAGATTCGTTCTATTGAGATCTACCTATAACGCTTGAAGGCTTAGTTCCGTTGGCAAGCTAGTGGGAATAAATCTGCGTTTCCCTAAGTAATGTTCACATCGCCCAATGACGCGTGTGTCAGTCAGCGTGACCAATCTCTCGAATAGGGAAATCGTCGCTTTTCTTTCCATGTGTAGCCTCCGCAAAAACGAAGACTACACACTATTTTTTTGCTGTTTACAACCCACCCTTGCAAGTTATTGAAAGTACACAAGTATTTGATTCTCTAGCCCTTAATGACCCCGCTCTTATCCTGAATCATTTGGGATTGAACATTAAACAGAGCCATTTCCAAACTTCTTTCGCTCTCCCTACCTTGTTGTTCCATTACTTTACCTTGCTGAACCATACCACCTATCGCCACTCCCGTTGTTACAGTCGCGGCAACCGCTGTCGTCGCCGCTGCCGCTCCGCCCATTGCTGCAACTCCCCCTGCAATCATTGCTGGTATAGCTGGCATATAACCCCCCATATTTAAATTAAGTTCAATAATAATGTAACGAATATAGCTTTTCTCAAGCAAACCGCTCCATAGCCACAATGACTAGATTCACCACATCTATTCTCCAAGCCACTGCAGGGTTATGTGGCAGCTTTATATCGAGCAGTTCCAAAAAATTGGAAATATGGTGGCGCACTCGCATTGCTGCCGATGATTGACACTTAATTTTTTAAAGAAAAGGAACCAAAATAAATCAAATCCCCACTCATGTGCATGAGCATAAATTCCATCACATCCAAATTTGATAGTAGTTCCAATGTGCAGTTTGGCATTGGTAACAATAATTCGTCTACTATCGCTTCGGTGCTTACGGAAAACGAGCAAAATTTACAAGCTGGGCATTCCCCTTCTCGTGCAGCACAAAGGCAAGCATTGTCACAACGGCTTGCAAATACGATTGAGCGAAATCGATTGAGGCAGTCGACACCGGCTGTCAGTGGGAATGCAAATGTTGCCACCAACAAGGCAGATGTCAATCCTGAATTGCGTACCGCTGCTTTTGCGGCGATTGAAGAATTGAAGCACTCGGGCGCCTCTGCTCTGGAAGGTAAACTCACTCGTCAGTATGATGCCTTAGAGCGTCATTCCCTATTGCGACAAGCAATCTCACAAAGCACCGGGGAAGATAAAAAAGCACTCGAAGGTATGCTTACACGCTTGGAAGAAAAGCATGGCCCTGAGATTGCTAAGGCTCTAAATAAGATGGGAGCAATGGAAGCTGGCCTAAGTAAACTAGGTGGCGGTGCTCTTGAAAAATTTGCTGATTTTTATGGTACGAAGCCCGGTGTTAAAAATCAAACACCACCTAATGCGCTTGAAATGGTTCACTTTCTTAAAAGGTCTGTCGGCACAGAAAATGTTGCCAATGTACTGAGCACAACGCCTACAGGCATCGCCGATGATTTACGTTCGCGTAGTAACGGGGTAAGGGGTTGGTACTCGTTACGTGTTGTGAATGAGATGAATCGTTCTCGTTCTTTTCTAAAACATGGAAAATCGCTACGTTCTAATCTGTCAGAAAAAGCTGGTGTCATTCCTAAATCCGATGAGGTTGATTCAACAATTGCGTTGCTAGAGGTGACAGAACGCGGTAGTAACGCCACTCAATTTGCGGAGAAATTTGTTAAGTCTGATGATTTAGGAAGTGAAGAAACAAAAAACAAAGTATTTAAGGAATTAGCAAAGACTACAAGGGAATTACCTTGGTCGGCGGATAAATACAATTTAAGGATGGATTTGTTATCTGACTTAGATGGAAAAGACAATAATTCTGATCCCTATCTTCAGCAACCCAAACAACATGGTGCTTATAGCGCCGACAAGCTTCGGGAGATGTATCTTGCCAACCAGTACCTCTCGAATAAAAACTCGCATTTAGCAACATTAACTAGTATTCCAGCTGCGACCTAGCTTATTTTCCTTCCATAAATGATTAAATGTCGTAGGATAAGATTCGTACTGTGTTCGAAATTGAGTTTTTACGCTGTTTTTTGTTGGTGATGTGTATTCAGGTAATAGGTTAGCAAATGTACATATTCTTAGGAATGCGTGGACTTTCTCTATACACTTTGGACATGAGTGTGCTGGTTTTTGGATCGAAAAAACGATACACAGTATGGAAAAAATTCGGCAATAGCGAAGCTCTATTGCAAATTTTTGCAACGCTGCAGGTCGATCTTCATGCAATCCACAAAACAGTGTCCTCTTGTCTCACGTGTATAAAACACTTTAGGAGAAATCTTAATGCATGAAGAGTTAATGAATGTAATGAAAATTGCTAGCGAACAGAGCGCAGTAGCACAGCATAAATTTACCAATGATTTGATTTTGTTTGCGCGTCCGCTTGATATTACTGGCCATTTTTTGGTTGGGTTGGGGTATGAGCCAAAGCATGCGTTTAAAGTTCGCGCTGAGGAAGTTCTGCGCAAGCGTTCGCGCAATATGCAACGCTTTGGTTTGTGGCTACCTTGTGTGTTTGCTGATGGTAGCTGGTATCTGCTAAGACGCATTTTAAGCGCATCGCAACCTGTGCCTTCATTGGATGACCTTGCAGCTGCGCAGGAGTTACTATCTTGAGTAAAGTCTCCAAGGTCAAGCGCAGCGGTAATACCGGCTCCGGTATTGGCGTCCATAGTGATGGTAATTTAGGTGATATTCACTCAATCAACCTTCAAGTTGGTACACCCGTTGCTCGTTCCGATTTACATGATGCAGAAGCTGAAGCGTCGCTTCAACTCCCTTCAAGCGCGGTGCGACGGGGCATCGAGCCGCTTACAAACTTACTCAGTCCGACACTAACCGTAGCTAGTCCTGCGTGGTTTGGTGACCCAATACCGTTGATGCGCGGGCTAGAAAAAAAAATGGTGGAATACTCTCTAACCTTGCCACAGGATGAGCGTAAGCACATCATGGCGGCCATTAGTGTGGTTGAGATTGCTGTTCATCTGCGCTTGCGGTATCAACAAATGCGTATGTCCGACCTTGAGATGCAAGTTAAGGTAGACAATAAGTAACAATCCGCATACGCTGCAAAAATTAAAACCACAAAGGTCGGCGATGACATTAGCAAGAAAATCCCAAAAAAAATCAGCCACGATGCCAGAAGAATTGAAGCTCGCCATTGGGTTGATATGGGGACATCTGAATGTGCGTCAGTTTGAAGAGGCTTACATTTTGGCGCGCGGGTGTCGTGATATATGGCCAGAAGAAAATCTCATCAAATTGATGTTGGCTTACGCTACTGTTGAAATTGGAGAGCCGCTTGATGCGGCTACTTTGGCTGTGCTTGAACAAGAGAACTGCGAAGAATGGCGGGCATTGATATTGCGGCGCGCAGAAAATTATAACGTTGATGATGGCGATGGCGATGATTGATTTCACCGAAAGAACAAGCGCATGTTAGATAACCTGATTTTATGGATCAACAGTTTCGCTGCCAAAGCGGCCAAGCGTGCTGAACTGGTAGCTGCTGCAGTCGTCATTGCCATTGTATTTATGCTGGTTTTACCACTGCCGATCTGGTTGCTTGATATTTTGATTGCGATCAATTTATGTATCGCTGGCTTGATCGTGGTTGTGTCAATGTATATGTCGGGTCCGACGGGCTTTACTACCTTTCCTGCTGTATTGCTAATTACAACCTTGTTTCGGCTTGCGCTGGAAGTTGCGACAACACGCCAAATTTTATTAAATGCAGATGCTGGTCACATTGTTGAAACCTTCGGCAACTTTGTGGTGGGTGGCAATCTCGTTGTAGGCTTGGTGATCTTTTTGATTTTGACCGTGGTGCAATTTATCGTCATTACCAAAGGTTCAGAGCGTGTTTCCGAAGTAGCGGCACGTTTTTCTTTGGACGCGATGCCAGGTAAGCAAATGTCGATCGATAGTGATTTACGTGCTGGGATTTTGACCCCAGATGATGCTAAGCGCAAACGTGCAGAACTCGCCAAGGAAAGTCAGTTGCATGGCGCAATGGATGGTGCGATGAAGTTTGTTAAAGGCGATTCTATCGCCGGTATTTTTATCGTGGTGATTAATCTCATTGGTGGTATTGCAATCGGAATACTGCAGCGCGATATGACTGCTGGTGATGCTGCAAAATTGTATTCTGTTCTTAGTATTGGTGATGCATTAATTGCCCAGATTCCTGCACTACTCATCTCACTTGCTGCAGGTATGATCACGACTCGCGTGACGTCGGACATGGATCATGTTGACGGCGAAGA
>Ga0102914_1000133_pt1 | contig 10756 bp, 6 predicted proteins | sample Colrivmeta1561A3_FD_78198 | JGI IMG/M metagenome (GOLD analysis project Ga0102914, IMG submission 78198) | Estuarine microbial communities from the Columbia River estuary - metaG 1561A-3 | ecosystem: Environmental > Aquatic > Marine > Intertidal zone > Estuary | place: USA: Columbia River Estuary...
AACTCTATGCCAATTACTTAATTTCAATTAATAACCTGATTCCAGAACAATATAAAAAAAATAATTTCATTTTATATTGCCAGGAAATAAGATAAGAATTTAATCAAAAAGTCAATATAATAGAAGAATGTTGTTTATATTCTAATATAAATATATATAAAAATATTAGAATTAAAATTATTTGATAATATTTTTCTTTAGATTACATCAAATATTCAAGTAGCAAGAAAATCCATAAAATCTAGCAATTAAATGTTTAAACTAAACATACTAAAGAAAAATATTAAGCATTTTTATATAACCGCATTTATACCAGTCAAGTATTAAATAAAAATATTTGTTTATTTTTTCATAGAATAGTTATTAATGCAGGTAAAATGATAATAGAATTATAAAAAGATAAAATATAAGAAAGTAAAATTATTAAACTTGATTAAAAATTTTAATAAGATAGAAATACTAACACATAAACAACAAATTTTAAAGAAATAAAATAATTCATAAATCAATTAGAAAGTATAAAAAATATTATAATCTTTTTTTTGATTAATTAAATTAAAAAAAAAAAAAAAAGACGTTCGAAAATATATTCGCAGAATAAACTATTAATAATATCAATGAGTTTGTTGAGGTATTTTCTAATCTTCCATACTTTTGTTGGGCTATCACATCTAAGGAATCAGATATATGTGATCAAATAGGAGAATTTTATTCTTCGTTCCTGGAAATTTGTTATGAATACATAGAAAGGGAAGAATTCTATACACGTCTTAGTGATTACGTTTCACTTGATCATTTTACTACTCATACATATCTACATTAAGGTAATGCAAGAACTTAAGATGAATGGATAAGAATCAAAAATAAATTAAAAGATAAATATTAAGATCTTGTTCTATAATATCTTGATCGTCATATTTGTAATAGAATAATGTCCAGGTAATTCATATAATTTTAGTTTTATTATATTTTATTTTATTTAAATAATAAGATTACTAAAAAATAATGACTATATCTCTGAGAGAGATCTAGAATTTTATAATAAATGCATATCTTTACAAACAAGAACGCTTAAAGAATGCAAAATCGAGTTTTTTGAAATTGAAATGGATATTCTATTAGACTTAGCTAATTGTAAGCATTTTTTTTCTATTCTAATTGAATTAATTTTTATAAACAATGTTAAATAAATACTAAAAGAACTGAAGAAAATTGATTTTTATACGATACCGTTAGAGAAATTAGATTGCGTTAAATAAATATTTAAATAGATTTCTCTATTATATGATATAAGCGGTGAAAATACCAAATCTGTAAATGCTGATGAATTAATACCTGTTTTTGAATATATAATTATAATGGCTGCTCCATAAAAAATATTTACATCCATCAAGTTTTTAAAATTTATTTTTAAAATTATTTAGCATCATTAAATGCTTAAGCAATAATCGATTGAAAAATTCACATGGATATCACCTAACAACACTAGAATCAATAGTTAAATTCATATTCACTGAATTATGAAAAAAATATATTCACATAAATAATTATTATTTTATCCATATAAATATTAATAAAATTTTAATTTCAATATTTTATTTTTTTTTAAAAAATATGTCCAAAATATAAAAGTAGAAATTAGAGAAAATATTAAAATTACCTGATGTCTCAAATATATTTATTCTTTATAAATATAAATATAAATAATATTATTATTGAAAAAGGATACTTTACTTGATGCTTAATAATTATTAGATCTATCTAAATATGGAAAGGAATACAAAAATGTTTAATCGCAATATAGAATAAATGAAAAAGATTATACATTGGTGGATATTTCGCTCGAAAATAGCGGTGAAGAGGACCACATATTAGCGGAATCAAAAGTATAAAAAGCTTTTTTTAATTTTTATAGCTTATACATCAAAATATTAGAAGAGGACTCACTGTTTTAATTACATATTAAAATAATGAGGAATAAAATAAAACAATATGTCGCAGAGGAATGAAAAAGTTTTTTGATATGTATCAAATAAAATTATTTAAAATAATAATAAGATATTTAGAGTTCATCAATGATGACATATTAGATAGTTGGGTATCTAAAAATCGAATTCAAAATAATATAAAAAATATAACCATAAGAAATATTTTAAATAAATTGAACGAAAAATAAAAAATCTTAATGATAAGGACAGAAAAGGCTAATGGAGAAAATTGTTAGATAAGTTTTAATTCAACTATATTATAATGGATAGTATCATCGAAAAATTCTTCAAGAATTTTATACTTTAATAATAATGATAATAATAATAATAATAAAAAAAATAATAATAATGATTTGATTTTTTTAATTGGTTAATGCTGGACTGAAATAATCTCTAAGATTCAAGAAGAATAATTAATTGAATTAAAATAGTATCTATCTGATAGAACCTTAGTGGGGGAATTTATTGGTCATCCAAATCATTAGCATATAGTTCCATATGATAAACCATAAATAAAATTTTATGCTATTGTGGAACATTCTTCAAACTTATCATGTATTGCACCAACAATATCATTTGATGTATTTAAAAAATTTTCTCTGCCAATTGTTGATTATAATTAAAATCATATAGAAACCAAGGAATAATTTTACTATATCATGAATGAAATTTACAAAGATGTTTCATTATCCTCAGTATAAGAAGGAGGGGAGGGATAGGTGGTATATTTTTAATATAATAATGAATGCATATCAGTTGGAAAATTAAAAACGATGGAATGTAATATACATTAATGTATTATAATATATTTTAGATAGAATTTTCCGAAAACTAAGAGAAAAATTAAGAATATCTATATCAAAATAAAGTGACCCTCAAAAAATGTTTAAAAAGTTTGTGGATGATGTTTAAGAACTATGTAAATATTGTATACCAAAAAATAAACCTTTGTAATATTACTTTGATATTGCATCTGATGCATTCAAATTGATTTCACAGTAATATTAAAATAATAAATCTATTAAGAAATTAAGATTTTAATAAAATGATTAATTAATAATATTTATAGTTTTTAGATGAAATAATCAACAAATTACCATAAATTTAAAATCTTTAGATAGAAGAATAAAAGGATTAAATTGTAATATAAAAATAAATTAGAAAAGAAAATAATTTAATTTTAATTCCTATAACTATACCAGCCTGTGGGAAAACCTACTTAGTCAAAAATCTTTTAAAAAAATATGATGATAATACTATATAATTCTAATCAATTTCTAGTGATGATATTAGATAAAAATTGATGAACGATTACATTGAACGAAACAAATGTACAGATATTTCCGTGGCTTTTGAAAGAACCTAAAAATAATATAAAACAGTCTATGAAGATTAATTAAATTAATTGTTCGAGAAAGTTCGAGAATCTAATAAAAATAGCTTGATTTTTATTGATAAGAATCATCCTCTTAACGCACTAGACGGTATTTTTCGAATAATAAAATCAAAAATGAAATCATCCAAAAAAATAGCAATAATTCCTCATTGTCTGAATCCATTTAAAGATTTCCCATTTTCCCTATGCTACCTTTGTCACTGTATAAACAATGTTATACAAAGAAAAGACCATCAAACGTTAGTTGGTAGTGTTTAGCATAGAGTAGCAGTTGTTGTTATCTTTTTTAAATACTATCGCGGTGTGCAATTAAAAGATCTAGATTAATAATTCGATTATTTATTTTTATATCCGTTTAATATTGAAGATGACGAAAAAGAAAGCAAATTAAAAACCATGATTTCTCATATATTAATTTAATTATGGAAACATAAAGATCTTAATTAGATGGAACTGACAGAAGAAATTCTAGATTTAATTAATGTCGTCAAATCTTTTGAATGGTAGATGCCTAAATAGGAGGATCAGGAGTAAATTATTGATAATTTTATTTAATCATTGTCAAAGTGAATAAAAGTATATCATATAGTGTAAAATTAAAGAAATATAAATATATGTATTTAATAGTTTAAATTTGTTATTAGTCAACTTGATAGATATCTTATTTTGACACTTATTGAATCGAATATTCTTTCTTCCACATCCTAAATAAATATTTTCGTTTCTATTGCAGATATTCCTATTTTGGGCAAAATTTTAATTTTAATTTAACCATTTTTCATGGATTCAATTTAAATTCTATCATCCATAATCTTTTTTTGTTATTTGTTTTAAATTTCATTTTAATATAGTTTTAATATGGTTTTTTTACTTATATATATTGAGGATGGGACGTTGTAAATATAAATGTACTGGTATAGTTTGTCTGATTTAGATAATTTAATAACTGAATACTTTCTTTACCCTCAGGGCATTTTGCATCAATTGTTGCTCTAGGCTGTTATTGTATGCAATTAATTTTTAAATACCATGAATATACTAATTCTTCTGAATTATAATCAACACAATTAATTTGTGCCATGAGTGATGTTTCAGATACTGATCTTACATAATAATCTATCAAATTTAGTTTACCTGGAACCAAAGTAAATTGATTTTTGTAAGCATCATGAAATGAAATTTCTTGCGGATGCGTTGTAAATAATCTAACGACACGTATAACATCACATGGTAATGTAAATCTACTTAGGATTCTCTAACCTTAAGGAACTTCAATATCGATACTTGAAAGGCTATGCACCTCAATTTACCAATTTCCTATAATTTCAGCTCTATATTCATCTTAATAGACAAAAACATTAAATTTTGCTACACTACACACCTAACCTACCTTAAGACATAATTTTATTTCCTTATTATCCTTTCCCCATTCTATGATAACACTAGAATCCGTTATTTTAACTATAGGCCTATTAATTGGAGGTTATACGAACGTATACAATGGCGGTAGAATTATTTTCGTCTATCGATCATTACGTTCATAATAACGTAACACATGATCCACAATTTACATATGTGGTTCAATCTGTACACTAAATCCATCAATTTAATTACCCTCCAAAGTTGAGAAATATGCTTATACATTACGCGGATAGATGTATTTTCTTCTATAATCATTCCCCATTTTTTATGCTCGCTCTTTCGCACCAGCATCGAATTACATTTCAGCATCAACTATTCTATATGATAAAAACTTAAATAAAATTGTTACGCTCTCATTTTATTCTAGTACAAATTAATATACAAACTTACCTAAATCATTTTTCGATTTTATCATATCATATGAATATGGCTCAGAAAATTATTTTAAATTGCACCAAAATTACCATTCTGATGGATTATTTATTATTGTAAATTCAGGAAAATCTAAATAACTATTTTTTAATTTGAAACAAAATTATATTTTTATATATTTCTTTAAATTACATTTAATCATAATCATCAATAAACACCTGAAATAATTATTACTTTTTAAGAGGATTTGTAAAATTAAAAGGTACAATATCAGCTTTTCCCATAAATGTATTTAGTATTTTATGACTTGAAAGTAATTCGGAAACAATTTATTTAACAATTTATGGTTTTCGCCTAAACAAAAATAATAATAATAATAATAATACTCTTCTTTATAACGCTGTATGTCAATTAATTTTCGTTTTTGATTTAATCCTTGGTTGCCATTTTCATACACAGCACTGATATTTTACATTTTTATTTTACGTATTCTTTGATTAATTCTTTCTTCTTGTGTAATTTCATATTATCCTTCGTCTTCCTTGATTACGGTGTTGTTCTAAATTACTGGTTTCTCTGAAATTATTTTTCTTTTATTTTATTTTTCAAAATTTTTGTTTTTATCTTTGGCTAATGATGATTGTGTCATTAATCTAGCATCTTTTGAAATTAAATCTGAATTAAGGTTATTAGGTATTTTTCCTATATTCCTGATTAAAATTTATATTGAACCCTTAATACGTCTATATAAAAATAAATTTGAGATTTTTAACTAATTTTTTACTTAAAATTGATATCAAGAATATCTAGCTCCTTTAATAAATGTTGGCTTGATTTACCCTACCTTAGTAAACCCCTTAAAGGAACCTTCATTGATCCGAATAATAAATTGCTATCAGCATCCCAAACGTCGATTAGTAAGCATCTTCTATATAGGTATTAAAGGAAATCTTTATGTAAATTATTGTATCTAATAGTTGATGTATCTACTGTAAATTTAAAATTATGCGTGGTTTCTTCTTTTAATGTTAGTATTCTTAATGGAACTCTATTTTTTATATTATTCAACTAGGCTCTGATATCTTATGAATACTCAAGTATTAAATTTGGTGTTTGATATTAAGGAAGGTCAAAAAAATGAATTGTAAAATATAGCTTTTATGGTATCTTATATCCTAAGTCTTATATGTCAGATATGTCATCGTCCTATAAAAATATTTTCATCGCTAGTGGCTGTACTACTATTACTGAATCTTTACGTTCATCAGCCAATTCTACATTCAATGCACGTTCTTCTAGTTCGGATGCTGTCAAATCAGTATCTTCTGGATCTCCATCTAAAAGACCGGGTATACCTGTTTGTAATAGAAATGCTGTATCCTATTTTGAGATCGGTCTTAAAGTTGCGGGCGGTAGAGGATATGACGTTTATTCAGTTTAAAGTTATTGATATCGATTTAAATCGGATCGATCATATAGAACATTTAAATTTTATTGATCTTATTTATTACTATACTTAACCTAATTAGGGATTTACTTAGTTTATAGTATCAATTATTCTAACCCCTCATATTGTTTACTGGTAGTTTATAACTAAAGCCTGTTTTCCTCCCTTAATTATTATATTTCTTTAATATAATCTATATCTTTTGATGATGCATGCTTCTATTGATATAGAGAATCATTATTAAATCTATCTGTACCACCCATTCCTTTTTTTAAACTTTCATTTTCCTCTTATATTCCTTTTTATTGATTTTAAAAAAATTAAATAATATATAAATATTACTTTTCAATTCTTATCGCAATTAGATTATTTCTTATTGGGTTTTTAAATCAGTGGAATCTTGATTTTAATAAAAACGATTGTTTTATTATTGTTGAATTTATTTAATTTATGATTCAGCCTTTTTCGGTGTTTTTTAAAATGATTATTTTTCATTTCCGGCTTATTAACCTTGTAGATTTAAATTACCTTTGACAATGATTGGTAGATCCTCTGAAAATGCAAGTAAGGGCTTACCTGACATAGATTTACCTGGACCTAAAATTAATTCTTCATCTAATTATTCTCCTTATTATTAACCAATTATATCACCTAAATAAACAGGTAACCATCCCAATGATAATTGCATATTTTATTTACCCACATTGCTAACTAGATAAGATATATCATATTCTAATTATAATATCAATACGCCAAAATTTAAATTAGTAGCATCCTCGCCTTATTATATTTATGTTACATTATTAATATCAATAACACCTTTAAAATCTAATTATTTGCATTGAACCTTTTTATTAGTTCCCTAAATGATTACTTATTAAGTAATTTTACTATCCGATAGTTACATAAAGTTATTAAAACCCCTTGAATTTATAACAGTCCAACCGTTATGGTAAGCTGCAGTAAGCCGTTTACTTATTATCTGTATATCACTGCGAAGATCCTCGCTTACCTTGAATTTGTATGCTCTATACTTTTAAACAGCCTTGAGAACATCTAATTCAAATTGATCTGGTATTAATACTTGTACCTATGATAAATATACAGATAATGATTCTGATAATTATATTTATTCATTCTCAGGACCTTCTAATAATTATAAATAATTATCATATATTCCAGGTATTTCATCCATGTAACCTATTAGAACATTTTCGGGGACCAAAAATGAACATTATTAGAATTATTAGCTTTCTAATAATTCATATTTACATTAATATTGTGTTAATTCATGTTGGCCTACTGTGTTATTTAATAAAATACGCGGCGATCCACGTCTTATTTTACTTAACTAAGGGACGCTAGTTTAGGCAGTAGCACATTACTCAATCCAACCAAGTGTCTATTTTCGATGCATACTATTATTTTATGATTCAATAATTAGGATCTCGATTATTAAGAATAATGGTGAATTCTAGCCGCTAATCTTAGTATGGAAGTACATATAGATAGGATGATGACTATAAGTACCATCAGAATGAAAATTTATATTTATCAATGGACTTTCATACGTTCTTCCAAAAAAACATTTAGATTTACTGTTTGATTAACCTTATTTATCCTTTTCTTCTCCAGATATGAAAAAATTAGCCACAATTTTTAATCCGAAATCTGACTATGAACCAGTAGGACGATTCAAACCTTCAATTCGATGAATAAAATAAATCCAGCTTTACGAATCCATTACAAATTGGGTATTTTAGGGAAACGGTACACTCTATTGTAATTGCTTATGTAGTTTTTAAAATTTCCACCATTTTTTAATATAATTTTGATCCTAATGTACTTCTACTTATTACTCAACATCTTGAATCTCCTCTTACTATTACTCGTCATCTGACATTTTTCAAACTATTAATATTACAACAAAAAAAAATTAATATAATTTACCAAACTTGAAATTTAATAAATTATTATATATATAAAAATTAATGCAGAGATTGTTTCGAAATAGTTTGATTAAATCTTAGTTATCTAATGGACGAGTACATCATTCAACAACACCACGTTCGCCATTATCTCCATATTAATATACGGAGTTAGCGAGACCGTAAAAATTTAAGGTTGGTGAGCCGGCAATATATGCTCATAATTAAATTCATTAATATCCTGAGAATTATCGCCCATGGGCTTTTAATTATAAATAATAATTTTTAAGAGGAAATATAATTATTTTTTTTTTTTTTTTATTTATTTAGGGGAAACGGATTTTTGATTGCCGCAACTGGACTAGGATATTTTAGTTATTTTTAATTGGAAAATTATTGGAAGGAGCTTTGTGAATATGATGAAAGACCAAAAAATAGAAAATATTATAAAATATGAGGTTATACATATATATATAAAAAAAAAAGATGGAAATTTTTAAATTATAAAATAATGATAATATAAATATATATTTTTGTTGGTTCAAAAAAAAAAAATAAAAAATAATTTATAATTATAATTATTTTCTTTCAATTAACTAGTATACCGGGTTTTACAAATAATACCAGCAGTATCAATAGAGAAATTAAAACTCCGCCAACAACCTTGATATAGAACATAATTCCTCTACCGCCTTCGCTACCTGCAAAGAAATCCGCTAGTCCTCTACCAGCGGTGGGTTTTTCTAGATAGGGGTCTTCATTTGGTTCGTCTTGACCTTCGCCAACCGGACTGCTTTCGGCTACAGCCTTAGTTATTATTTTAAGTTGTATATATACTTCACCGCGATCTGTATCAGGGTAATTGGGATGTGATATTTTTACTTTTGTGGGGGTTAATTCGTAAATACCATCTGAAGATAATCTATTTGTGACGCGTTTCAATGAAACTGTGGCCTCACCCAAACACTCATCGGTAGAAAATGTATTCATATCATACACACTCAATTTAATACGCGGAAATGCACACGGCCATATAAATGGAAATTTCATACGCCAATTGAATTATCCGTCTCCGTCTTTGCTGCCCAAGTGTGTATCGGTTTCTCGACTTATTTCGGCGTCTTTACCAGAGGCACTAGCATCGATTGTAGCGCGAACGAATATATCGACTACGTTATTTTTTGTTTTTGTGTTGAGGGGTAAATGAAATGTTTCTAAAATAACTAAGCGTATTTCGTATTCTTATGGCGTAGGTTTTGATAAGGGACTAGGAGCTATCTCTCGAGCTATATCAACAGGTAATACTTCAATGAACATCTCTAATGTACCCTATGATGTTTAGTTTTAACCCTATTTTTTCAATTCACAATATTCAACCGGTATAGAATACTTATCTTTTTAAAAACTTTCAATCTTTTATGTGAGATCAGTGATTTCACGAGTGAGATGTGATTTTCTCATTTCATCCTATGCATCAAATTTAAACTTTAATAGTTCTTTTTCATTTTTTAGCATTTCTCTATTTACAATATATCCTATACGATCTTTTATAGTAGCTTCCCCCAACACTCTATCTTCTAAATCTATTTCAACTGTACCAATCAAACCATCTAGTATCCCTTTATCGCAAATATTTATACTCATCTTCCAATCACTAGGTAATTCAGCATCTAATTCATACATCTAAAAAAATTCAGGTGATAATGTCTTCGATTCAGCTGAGTCACCTTGATAAATATGTTTTATCATACCATTACCCTTACCACCACCATCACCAACAGTTATCTCTGGGAAGGGATTGGCAACACAAAAAGCTTTCATACCTGCTAGCATATGATTTACGTCAATATTTTATGCTTATGCAGCTAAATTTATGCACCTAAGTAAATACACCCGAACCTTAACATGAAGGTTTCCTTCAAAAAAACTCATGCATTCTTACTAGAATAACGAAAAATTATACTTTTCGGAATTTTTTTTAAAACCTTTCCTACTCATCTTCGTTGATCTATTTACCCTCTTTATGATCAATTTCATATCCCCTTTAATGAAGGCATTTGTGCTATTGCCTATTATACCATATTTTGAACTAGACAACCTGAATAGCTCATATCTTTAGTATGGTATGAGCTTACGAATTTTTTCTTCGTACGGTCCCTTCAATGTTTCCCTACCGTAATCAAACTAACCACCACCCTCATCA
>Ga0102914_1000134_pt1 | contig 10731 bp, 13 predicted proteins | sample Colrivmeta1561A3_FD_78198 | JGI IMG/M metagenome (GOLD analysis project Ga0102914, IMG submission 78198) | Estuarine microbial communities from the Columbia River estuary - metaG 1561A-3 | ecosystem: Environmental > Aquatic > Marine > Intertidal zone > Estuary | place: USA: Columbia River...
CTGAAAAGCTCGACCATCGCTATCCAGTCGATTTTACGGGGCAGCCAGCCGCTGAGTAACGGCGGATCAAAATGGCTAATGTGGTTCGAGACCATCACGCAGGGCCCGTTCGGAATTTCCCCGAATGCTTGGACTTTGACGCGGGCTCCGAAAAGAAGAATGCAGCGGAGGAGGGTGACGATCCCGTGATAAAAAACGGAATGAAATGCGTCACGCAGCCTCATTCACTCGGCGGTCAGGGTGAAATATTTTTGCTGCTTGGGAGTGATTGTTCGTCCGAGTTTATTTAGGACCAGTAGCATGTCCTCCCAGACCTTTCTCTTCTCGGTGATCGATTGATTGCGGAGCAGGTAAGCGGGGTGGTAGGTAACCATCACTGGGGTGCCATTGAAGTCCAGCCACTTGCCGCGAAGGTCTCGCAATGCGCGGGTCTCGCCAAGGAGGCCTTCGGTGGCTGTCGCCCCGAGGGCCACGATGACTTTGGGCTTCACAAGCCCGATTTGCTCCCTCAGCCATGGCAGGCAGGTCGCCATTTCGTCAGGCTTTGGCTTTCGGTTGCCGGATTCTCCCTCGGGCATGTCGGGTCGGCACTTCAGCACGTTCGCTATGAAAACATCCGAGCGCTCGAATCCCATCGCCTGCATGATTTTTGTAATGAGTTGGCCTGCCTTCCCGACAAAGGGCTCGCCCTGAGCATCCTCGTCCGCACCTGGGGCCTCGCCAACAAACATCAACTCCGCTTGGCGATTCCCGACGCCAAAGACCACCTGCGTGCGCGAGCGAACGAGGTGGGCGCACTTTTGACAGGTCAGTATGGCTTTTTCGAGTTCCTCCCACGTCCACACCTTCGATTCCGCAGCGGGTGCGGTCGAGAGGCTTGCTGCCGCCTTCGCGGCACCACGGAGTCGCGTTAAAGCGGCGCGGGAAGCTTTGGGGGCGGGTTTGATTCCGGTTTTCAACTCTTGCAGTAGCGGCAGGGCTTGAGAAAGGGCCTGCTGAAAGACATCACTCATTAAGGATTTGTTTAACAAGGCCGACAGGATGCGACCAGCCCGGATTTTTTATTTTGATGCGTGGATTTATGTTTCCGGCGGAGAGGCGGCACGGCATAGTGAATGAGAACCTTCTCATATTATTATCATGGCCAAATCCGACGACGCACCCCTATCCGAAAAAGCTGCCGCAGCCCGGCTCAAAAATCTCGATCTCGCGATTCAGCAAATTGAAAAAGACTATGGCAGCGAGGCCATCCGTCGACTGGGCGATGCGACCGTCTCCCAAGTGGAAAGCATACCGACGGGAAATATCATGATCGATCGCGCGCTCGGGGTGGGTGGTTTCCCGCGCGGCCGAATCATTGAAATCTATGGCCCGGAAAGCTCGGGAAAAACCACGCTAACGCTCACGGCTATCGCACAGGCTCAGAAATTGGGTGGCTTGGCGGCCTTCATCGATGTCGAGCATGCCTTGGATCCGCACTACGCCCGCAAACTGGGGGTGAATCTGGACGAGTTGCTCGTTTCGCAGCCGAGTTCCGGTGAGGAAGCGCTTCGTATCTGTGAGACGTTGGTCCGCTCGAATGCCCTCGATATCATTGTTCTCGATTCAGTAGCGGCCTTGGTGACCAAATCCGAACTCGAAGGGGAGATCGGCGATGCGGTTGTGGGCGCTCAGGCGCGACTGATGAGCAATGCGCTCCGCAAGCTCACCTCGTTCATTTCAAAGGCGAACACGATCTGTCTTTTCACAAACCAAATCCGCGAAAAAATCGGCGTCATGTTCGGCAATCCCGAGACGACACCCGGCGGCAAGGCCTTGAAATTCTACTCCAGCATTCGGGTCGATATCCGTCGCATCGGGGCCATCAAAACCAACGATGGAGCGGTGTCCGGAAATCGCACCAAAATCAAGGTGGTTAAAAACAAGGTGGCCGCGCCATTTAAGGAAGCGGAATTCGATATCATGTATAACGAGGGCATTTCAAATACCGGATCGCTTCTCGATCTCGCCTTGGAAAAAGGCATCGTTGAAAAGCGTGGCTCTTGGCTCAGCTATAAGGGAAGCCAGCTCGCTCAAGGTCGCGATGCCGCCAAGGAAGTTCTCAAAGGAGATGCAAAAATCTACTCCGAGATCGAAGCCGAGGTTCTCGCTTCTCTCGAATCCTAGGAACAGATTGTCAGTGGCCGGCGGCTTCTGTCGGCCCTGACTTCTGCCGGATATTTTGGATCGCGGCTTGGACTTCGCTTTTCTGGAGCGGAGTGAGAGGGCCTTGCAGGGCGCTTTCGTAATTGGACAGGGCTTGAGCAGCGAAACCCTTCCGCGCCCAAGCTTGACCGAGATAAAGGTGAATGGGGGATGTGGCTTGGTTCGCCTTTGTTTCCAATGCCAGCAACCTTTCCAAGGCGTCGATTTCAGCAGTAAAATCATTGTTGGCTTTAGAAATACGGGCTTGGAGTTTCAAGATCTGTGGGTCGAGCGGTCTTTGTCTTGTCAGTCGCGTGCTTTCTGTGGCGGCTTGGGAGATGCTGTTGGTCTCTAGGAGCGCCAGCGCGAGAAGGTAGCGGGCTTGCACCGAGTCGGGTGTCAGCTTGAGTGCGGACTCGGCATTTTTTTGAGTTTGGGGCCAGCGCTTTTGTGAGGCCGCGAGCATCGCCGAGTTGACCAATACCGTGGAATCTTCGGGAAAAACTTCGAGAGAATTCTGCATCATCTGGCGTGCCTCCGTCTGACGCGTCATCGCATCCAAAACAAGCGCGCTTTGGGAAAGGAATATCGCTTTGCTACGGGGATCGGTGAATGAGTTTGGGGCCACGGCGACTGCTTTCGCGGAGGGGTTGCCGCGCAAATAGAGAAGGCCGTGGTTGTCCATTCGAGCCAGATACCAGTCGCTCGATAGGCTCTCCACGAGTGGTCGGATTTCGGCGAGGCGATTTCCGGTGAAAATGAGAGCAGAGAAAGGTTCGCGGCGGTCTTCCTCCCGCCAAATCGAAAGAGTGGTACACATCTTCCCAATCAGCTCGGGTGAGGGAAGCCGTGCGAATAAGCCTGGCGCGAGAAGGGCCGCGTGAGCATAAGCTGGGGGATTAACGAAAACTCTGCCCCCCGCTTCGGCTGCCGCTTGAAATAATTCGATGGGCGCCAGAAGCCTCAGGTCACGAATATCGCTTTTGCTCGCCTTCATGGTCTCACGCACCCCCCAAGCGAGCGCGGCAAGGATGGCGATAAAAAAGAGGGTTCCCAATAGCCGCGAGGAAAGTGCCCGAGCCAAAAAACCGATTAGCGCCAAAAAGAGGAGACAGGGGAGAAAAACAACGAAAGCTCGAGCCCCGTCCGCTCCCAGCCATCCGGCCATTCGGTACGAACCGGCGATAAATGCATCGATGGGGCTTGCAGTCCCTGGAAGTAAGCCGTTTGCGGTACGGGCGACCGATTCGGCTCGCGAGAGGAAGCATGATGAGGCCATCACTCCAGAGGTCAGCACGCTCGCTGCGATAATGAGAAATGGGTTCTTCACAAGTGTGGTGGATTCATCGGTTGCCAATCGCGGTTGGCATGTTTAGCTTTCGCTCATGCGATTCCGCACGGCAACCTTTTCAATTATCATTATGAGTTTTTTTGGATTCGGCAGCAAAGTAAAAGCCTTGGAAGTCGGTGATCAAGCGCCAGTCATTGTCGCGGCAGATCAAAATGGGGCGGAGATTCGCTTGGCCGATGTCTATGCCAAGGGCCCTACGCTGGTTTACTTTTATCCGAAAGCTGATACGCCCGGTTGCACAGCCCAAGCCTGCTCGCTCCGGGACTCGTTTGCGAATCTGAGTGCCGAGAACCTTCAAATCCTCGGTGTGAGTCGGGATTCCTCCGCCTCTCAAAAAAAATTCCAAGAGAAATACAAACTCCCTTTCACTCTCCTTGCCGATTTGGACGGTAAGGTGGCCGAGGCTTTTGGAGTCCCGTCTATTCTCGGAATGCCTGTCAGTCGCCGCCAATCGTTTCTCGTGCAGGGCGACAAAGTCGTTTGGAAATCGGCTTCGGCTAAAACCGGGGACCACGCCGCCGAAGTTCAAACCGCACTGGATGCGTTGAAGTAGGCTGGCCGATTAGTCCTTATCCTTTTCAAGAAACCGCTTCAATTCCGCCAGGCTACCCTGCCGGATGACCATGAAGCACATGTCCGCATCCCGCCGAAGGGCGAGTGCATTTTCCGTGTCGAGTTGCAGATAGCGCCAAGATCCCTCTGGGAAAATGGTGATTTCATGCGGGTGGGCGTTGAAGGAAATGAACTGGGAGTTCTGCTCTGGAACAGTGATTGCGGCCACCGATTGAGTGTCGATTTTGAGGATCGCAGCATCCTCGGCGTTGTATTTTTCGAGAGGGGTTGGAACGTCGAATCCATCGAATCCCTTTAAAACAAACCAATCCTCCAATGACCCGGCAGGAAGATTCACAGGCTCGAAGGGGCGTTCATCGAAGGTCAATACCTCCTCCGCAATCTCGATGGCGGCGCTCGGGAAGGCGGCGGGTCGGCCTAAAAAATTCCATGTGAGGACGGTGACAAGAAGTAGGAATCCGATCAGCACGGCAACCATTGCGGGATCACGTGGATTGAACCGCCGGGGCGGAATGGAGGCCACTCGGTTGCCAAGCGAGCTCAAAACATCCTCGGGAATTCTAAGGCCCTTGATACTTGCGTGGACTCTCTTGTCGATTTCGACCTGGGCCTGATATTCCGAACTAAGGATGTCTGAATCCGCAGCGACCTTGAGCGCCTTCTGCACAGCGGGAGAGGGGGTGACATTTGGATCCGCGATATAGCAAATAAGGAGGCGTCTGGCTTTGGGCAGATTCATGGTCTTGGGGTCGAGGTGAGCGCGGTTCGTGTCGCCACCAGTATATCGGGCATTTCCTTCTCACTTTTCCCGACGATATCGGCGATTTCGTCGATGGGAAAAAAACCCAAGTGAAAAAGGGCAAGGGTGCTGCGACCCGGTTCGCTCAGCCTATGGAGTTCCAGAGTATCCTCGGACAGTCCGGACTCCGGCAATGCGAGGCGAGGAGATTTATTTGCATCCCGGAAAAGTGTGGCAAAAAAGACGCGCCGCCGATGTTTGTTTCCCAGTATGTCATGTCGGGTGGCAACGCCATTGAGGGTGTTCGTCACCAGATCGGTGGCGGCCTGCGGGCTACCCGTCAGAATCACGGCGTAGGACCATGCGTCCGGTAGAAAGCGCCATTCTTTTGGGAGGTGCGTCATCATTCTGACTTAAAGATTAAAGAGCGGGAGAAGCAATCTCAAGGAATGAATCGATTCTAGAATGGTGGCGGGAGTGGCTGCCCCGCATGGACTCGAACCATGAATAATGCCTCCAAAGGGCACTGTGTTACCATTACACCACAGGGCAGTAGGTGAATTATGTTGCCCGATTGATGGCGCGGACGCAAATGTTTTCCATGAACAAAAAAAATCGCAACCGGTTTTTGGCCTTGGTGTGTCTGTTGATCTTCCTCGGACTGGGTGGTCTTTTCTATGTGAACTGGGTCGTTCAACGTCCGTTCGGCGTCATTTTAATTTTGTCCGACAACCTCACGCCGTCCGCTCTCACGCCGGCTCGAAACTATCAAGGCGGAGCGGATCATCGATTGCGGATCGACAAGTTTCCGCACTTGGCACTCCTCACCACCCACGCGAATGATTTTGCCGTAGCCGATGCGGCGGCGGTGGCCAGTTCAATCGCGACCGGGCAGAAAGCGAATAATGGAACTCTCGGCATGGCTGCGGGAAAAACGCGTTTGCCCAACCTCATTGAGATCGCCCGTCAGCAGGGCCGCACGACCGGTATCGTTTCGAATGCCTCCCTCACGGACGCGACCGCGGCGGCCTTTTATGCGAAGACGCCGGATCCTTTGGATTACCAAAACCTAGCCCGCCAGCTGGTGGAGGGTGCCGATGTGAGCGTTCTATTAGGGGGCGGGGGAGCGGATCTCTTGCCGGACTCCAAGGGGGGGCGTCGCACGGACGGACGGGACTTGATTTTGGAAATGCGCAATCAGGGCTACGATATTGTACAAAATCAGGCGGAACTCGAAAGCACGCCGTCGTGGCGGACTCCGAAAACACTCGGACTTTTCAGTATGGGAAACATGGAATTTAGCGATGAATTTTCCGCCACCAGTACCCAACCGACCCTGGCTGTGCTGGTGCGGAATGCGATCCGGTTGCTGCAATACAACCCTCGTGGTTACCTATTGATTGTGGATGCCGGTCTCTCGGGAAAGGCGGCGACGCAAAATGAAGGCGAGCGAACATTGAAAGAAATGCTCGCGCTCGACGACGCCGTGGCTGCGGCTGTGGATTCCGCCGGCGAGAAGGCTCTGGTGATTGTCGCAGGTAAGCGAAGCGTGGGCGGCATGAGGTTGAATGGCTTCCCTTTTCGTAATGACAAGGGGGCGGGATTGCTGGGCATCAACGCCCAAGGTGTTCCCTCGATCACCTGGTCCACCGGTCCCGAGTCAGGCACACACATTTCTCCAGAGGGGCCGGTGTCGAATGAGCCCGCTGCGTCGAAGCAAGCCGCCGCGATCGGAACCGCCGAGGACGTCATCGCTGTTGGAACCGGACCCGGATCCGAGACCATCAACGGCTTCATGGATAATACAGATATCTTCCGTTTGATTGAAAAGGCTCTTTAAGTGATGATGGTCTCACTATGAAAGTTCACCTGAATCAAATTCCTGAAGGAGAAACCTTGTATATCGAGGGGGAGGAAAGTGCCTCGGCTCTGGGGTTGGAGGAGGCGGGAGTTTTCCCTGTTACTCCATTACACTATTCGCTCGATGTGGGGGTCAGTGATGGTGGTCTCTTTGCCACGGGTTCGCTCCAAGTCCGGGCGCGTTTCCAATGCGTTTCGTGCCTGGAGGATTTTGAGGCCGATGTCGGGGTGGACCCCTTTTCCATGCAGCTCGAATTAGGGGGAAGAGAGTGGATTGACTTGACCCCTGAGATTCGGGAGGATATTCATCTCACCCTGCCAGCGCATCCCAGATGCGATAGCAGTGGTGGACCGAAGTGCCTTGCCTCGTGTAATGGCTTGCCTAATGCAAGCCGTGACTCGGTCCCTGAACACGCATCGGCATGGGATGCATTGGAAAAGTTGAAAACGAAAAAACAGTAAATCTTATGGGAGTTCCCAAACGCAAAACATCGAAGATGCGCCTGCGCACACGCAAGGCCGCCAACCGCTGGAAAGCACCTAAGCTGAGCAAATGCCCACAATGCGGCGCGGCTCAACCTGGGCACATCGCCTGCCCAGCTTGTGGGTACTATAACAAGCGCCAAGTTCTTACGATTGGCGCTGAATAGTTTCGCGGGATTTTTCTTCCCCGAATGAAAATTGCTCTTGATGCAATGGGGGGGGATTTTTCCCCGCAAAATCCCATTGTTGGCGCTATTCAAGCCCTGCGCGACTTTTCCGATGTCTCGATTATTTTTGTCGGAGACGAGGAGAGGGTTCGCAAGGAACTGGGTGTCCATGACATCAAGGGCTTGGAGTCCCGCATCACCTACCACCACGCTTCGCAAGTCGTGGAGATGGGGGAAAATGGTCTCGAAAGCGTTCGCAAAAAAAAGGATTCCTCGATCAGTCGGGCCATAGATCTTGTTAAAGAAGGGATGGCCGATGCGGTGGTTTCGGCAGGGCATACGGGTGCACTTGTGGCGGCAGCTACGATCAAGCTACGCACACTCCCAGGTATCGATCGGGCCGGTCTCGGGGTGCTCATCCCGGCCGAAGGGGGCGTTTTTCTTCTCATCGATGGCGGCGCCAATATTGACCCGAGTCCCAAGCATGTGGTTGGATTTGCGGTGATGGGGAGCGTTTACTATCAATCCATCGTTGGTGGCGGTGAAGCTCGCGTCGGGCTTTTGAATATCGGATCCGAACCCAGCAAAGGCACGGAATTCTGCAAGGAATGCTATGCCTTGCTTCAGGAAGCGCCGATCCGCTTTGTGGGTAATATCGAGGGCCATGGCATATTCAAAAAACAGGCTGAAGTCGTCGTTTGCGACGGATTCACAGGCAATATTTTTCTTAAAACCGTCGAAGGGTTCGCGAAATCGGTTTTCTCTTGGCTCAAGGTGGAGCTGAAACAATCTCCTTTGCGTATGGCTGGAGCCTGGCTCGCCCGTGGCGCTTTTCGCTCGATTAAAAATCGGACGAGCACGGACGAGTATGGCGGAACGCCTCTGCTCGGGGTGAACGGAATCTGTATCAAGGCCCATGGGAATTCTTCTCCGAGGGCGCTCCGCAATGCCATTCGAGCGGCCCGCACAGCAATTCAACTCAGCATCAATACCCGCATCGTGGAAGCGATGAAACCACTCCATGAAAAAAACTCTTCGCGAAATACCCTCGAAGCCTAGGCGCTCCGCTTCTATTATCGGGACTGGCAGCTACCTCCCCGAGCGCATTCTCACCAATGCCGATTTGGAAGTCATGGTGGAGACGAGCCATCAATGGATTGTCGAGCGCACGGGAATTCTCGAGAGGCGCATCGCTGGAGAGAACGAGTTCACGAGCCACATGGCCGCCGAGGCCGCAAAGGCCGCTATCGAAAATGCCGGTATTACCGTCGAGGAGATCGACCTGATTCTTGTGGGCACAATCACTCCTGACACGGTTTTTCCTTCGACCGCATGTCATGTCCAACGTTTGATCGGGGCCAAAAATGCGACGTGTTTTGATGTGAATGCCGCGTGTTCCGGATTCCTCTACGGCGTCGAAATCGCAAACCAATTTATTGCGAATCATACCTATGATACCGTTCTCGTCATCGGAGCCGATAAGCTAAGCAGTATTGTGAATTGGAAGGATCGTAATACCTGTGTGCTCTTCGGTGATGGGGCCGGAGCGGCCATCCTGCGCTCGCGTCCTGGGTCTCGGGGCATCATCACAACGCACATGGGCAGCGATGGAAACTACGCCGATATCCTTCACATGCCGGGAGGGGGTTGCGCCATCCCGATCACGAGCGAAAATATCGATTCCAAACTCAATACGCTGCAAATGAACGGGCGTGAGACATTCAAGCAGGCGGTGACATCCATGATGCGTGCGGCCAATATTGTGCTTGATCGTTGTGGCCTGACGCCACAGGACATCAAATGCGTGATCCCTCACCAAGCAAATATCCGGATCATCGAAGCGATGGCCGACCGGTTGGAAGTTCCTTTGAGCCAGTTTCACATCAACTTGGACAAATGTGGAAACACCTCCGCCGCTGCTGTGGCGATTGCTCTTGATGAGGCTGCGCGAACCGGGCGATTTGAGGTTGGGGATTTCTTGTTGCTTGTTGTTTTCGGCGGCGGCCTGACCTATGCCAGCTCGGTGATCGAGTGGTGATGTTTCCACGTCCGTGACGCTCCATCGGGCGTAACTCCATCATCATGTGTCCCGAATTTTTTGCGAATCCGGCAGAGGGAAGTTTGACGAACAACCTTCCATCATCCACCCAAGAGACAATGGCTTTTCTGCAAGCTTGTCGTGTGGAAAAGCAATGGCCCGAGGAAAAGTGGCTTTCCCGTCATTCCGCTTTGCTGGCTGGAGAGTGGACACCAAACTTCGAGGAGTTGGAGCATGGGGCCCGCATGGCTTGGCGGAATAACGCGCGCTGCATCGGACGTCTTTTCTGGCCATCCCTCCAAGTTCGCGATCTGCGACATGTTTCGGATCCCGATGAGGTTTACGTCGCCCTTTTGGATCACCTTACGATCGGCACCAACAAGGGAAAAATTCAGCCACTGGTGACGGTCTTCGCGCCCGCAGATTTAGAGGGGCCCGTGGTTCGGATATGGAACCACCAACTTCTCTCCTATGCGGGATACGAACAACCGGATGGATCCATAATTGGTGATCCTAAAAACCGAGATTTCACCCGTGAGGCGATGCGACTGGGTTGGAAGGGAGATGGGACTAGGTTTGATCTTCTTCCGATCGTCATCCAAAAGAGAGGTGAAGAGCCTCGTCTTTATCCCCCGCCGACCGAGCAGGCAATGGAAGTTCCGCTCACGCACCCCCAATTCCCGTGGTTCGCGGAATTGGGACTCAAGTGGTATGTGATTCCAGTGCTCTCCGACATGAATCTGAGTGTAGGAGGGATGAATTTTCCGGCGACTCCATTCAATGGTTGGTATATGGGTACAGAGATTGGGTCCCGCGATCTGGGCGATGCCGGTCGCTACCATGTACTGCCTGTGATAGCCGCAAAGATGGGCTTGGATACGGCGCGCTCTTCCTCGATGTGGTTGGATCGCGCTCTTGTGGAGCTGAACGCCTCGGTCCTTCACTCCTTTGAAATCGCCGGAGCGCGTATCGTGGATCACCATCGGGCCTCGTCCGAGTTTATGGAATTCACCGCACGTGAAATGAAGGCCGGACGCGCGGTCTCGGCGGACTGGAGTTGGATTGTGCCGCCGATGTCAGGATCGGCGACCCCTGTTTTTCATCAGCAATGGAGCGATCTTCACGCTCTTCCCGATTTTGTTTCCCAGCCCAGAGCGTGGGAAAATTTCCGGGGAAATTAGTTGAAGTGAATGACCCCGTCCGCCGCCACGAAGCGTTGCATGGAGGATAGGATTTCCGGAAGGGCGGCTTCCATCTGATCTTCGGTGAAGCCGGCTTCGGCTAGGCACTTTTCATCCGGTTCGTAGTAATACCCATCCGCTCCGACGCCATATCC
>Ga0102914_1000138_pt1 | contig 10706 bp, 6 predicted proteins | sample Colrivmeta1561A3_FD_78198 | JGI IMG/M metagenome (GOLD analysis project Ga0102914, IMG submission 78198) | Estuarine microbial communities from the Columbia River estuary - metaG 1561A-3 | ecosystem: Environmental > Aquatic > Marine > Intertidal zone > Estuary | place: USA: Columbia River Estuary...
CCCCAAAACCCCAAAACCCCAAATCAATAACCAAAAATAATAGAATTTTTAAACGTTAAATGGAAAAAGTTAAGGCCGCAACTAGCGCCCCTAAAGAGATCTAATAGGTAAGTCACGCCCCTAACATTTTTAGAACCAATTAGAGGTTACCTTTTGGTAATTGAGGTAGCTTTTCAATGAATAAAAGCGAGTTGGGTACTGCGCCGCAAGAGACAACGAAATTGCAACCCTAGTCGCAAAGATAACAGAAGATACAAAAGTCAGTGGCTTGGTCTACTTCTCCCAGCATGAAAACCTGACTGACCCCAAGTCGACCGACTTAATGACCATAATCCACGAGACTTGGTCCTTGCTTGAGCGCTAAGTAGAAAGAAAGGCAATTCAAAGCCTGCCTAAAGAGCAAATTGTGAGTTGCCTTAAGTTTATGAAGTCGCTTTGCACTATAACCAAAAACACGGACAAATATAAGCGGGCCATCCCGACCCCGACCCATAAAAGCAGGGTCGACTTGATTTGGCTCGCAAAGGAACATGCTAGCATTGAAATTCTGTGCCACATCTTCAGCTTCATCTTGGAGTACCGGTCCATCAACAAAGGCCTGATTGTAAACTCGAAAACTGAAAGGTTCGCATAGCAAGTTTCTTTTATCGTTTTAGAGAGGTTGCTCAAAGACGAGAACCCCGAGCTACTCGATGAGAATCACTTCATGCACTATTCAAAGTTCAAATTTGGGTGTAAAGCTAGCGAGATTGCTGTCTAAGATCTTCGTAAAGCAGTAAAAGATGTTTTGCTCAAGGTCATCGGAAAGACAGAGGACCTGAGCTCAGAAGAACGGGGATTCCGGTAAGAAGTTGATAAGGGTCTCTTCTACATCCTCAGCGTTAGGACTGCTGAAGACTACAATTTCGCGTTTTAAATTTTTTTGGCTTACAGTTTAAGTGACCAGGCAATGCTGCATCAAATAAAGGAAAGCAAGGTGTTTGAGAAAATCATAAAGATTTTATTTTAAACGAAGGATACGGCTTTGGTGCTGTCAATTTTGAACCACCCTTAAATGTCCAAGCCAAATGTGGCTTTCTTTGGCTGTGAGAGGGATGCTGAGCACGAATTTCAATTTTAAAACGCCCTTTTGTTCCGCATTGCCAAGCAGTTGTGCTCCATCAGGACCACGCCAGAAAAGTAAGCGGACGTCGAGATGTCTGCTTTTGACGATTAAGAGCCAGAACTCATCTTGGTCCAAGTTGTAAATGAGGAGCCTTTGTAGAGGGAAGTTATCCTAGATTCCCAAGTCTAGAAAGTTATTGCAAGGTAGATCGCTGACTTCCTAAATATAAGGATGGGTCAAAGAAACACTGCCAGCTTGGAAGTTTTACAAACTATGATCAGAAATCTGCTCACATAGAGTATCTAAAGCCCGATAGAGCACGGGAATGTTGTCATTTTGGACCTGTTCATTTACGCAAATTTAAGGTACTCTATGATGTCCTAACGTTCTTGGTTGCTGGATGACTAGAACCCCTAAAACTTCAGCGCTTACATCGAATACGTGAAAGAGCTGTTTAAGATGCTGGATAAAAGGATCGTTCACTAGTAGGGGGGCAAGTAGGTCGAGGTTACATTGAATTACAAAACAAAACTCATTATTGATGTTCTGGAAAAGCTCCATTTCCCATAAACCTAAGAAGACCAAGGTATTTTGGTTTTTGGCTAACGAATAACCGATTCGGGCTTGATTTAAGCCATGCTGCCCATTGTACTTGCCCGAAATGGGGACGGAAATGGCTAAGAGCAAAATGACTGCTTGATCCTGGCGCTGATTAGACTGATCACAAAAATACTGGACAATGCACCCAACTTAATCTCTTAGTACCTTAACTATGGGGAGGACAATAGTGTAATCAAGTCTATTTTCCACAGTCTCTCCAATCGTCTGCCGTAAGCCCAAACTTTTGACAAATGCACTCTGTCAGTTTTGATAGACTTCTTCAGCATTATCATTAAAGTGGCTGATGGCAAGGAGTACCTAAAAAATTCAGGACTGATCAAGATGGCAATCTAGGATAAACTAAATCCACGGAAACGCTTTTTCTTAGGTGATTTAGTGTACCCCCAATCAAACGTCAGCACCCAAGCCGTAATAAATTTTTAAAAGGACTTACAAAAGACCTTCCAAGTAATTAACGAACACTTCAACGAGTCAATAATACAGCTTGAGGGCAATGCAAAAAAACTCCTTCAGATCTACGTCAACGAGATGCAAAACACTAGCAATGAGCATGCAGCAATTCAGCTCCTTGAATCTGACGCCGCCAGCCATAACTTCCGTGTCAGGTCCCAATTCATCATCGGCATTACTGACGCATTTACTATTACAGACATTCGACAATCAAACAGACTGATTCAGATTTTCCTACAGGCTTAGTCTTTCAGAAAAATAATTGCAATGTTCAATACTATCGCACTTTTGCCGAACGAATTCACCAACGAAACAAGGGTACTGGAGATGATAAGACCAATGGTAAATGATGAAAACATAACAGGGGGTGCTTCAGCGACAACAGTTTTTATTGAAAATGTTAAAGCCAGCATCATGGACCTTAACACCTACACCAATTCAACGATCGGTTAAATAGACAGTATCGATGATCTAACGAGTGAATCAAATGTCCTAACGACGTCAGAGTGCGTCCCTGGTATTCGCAGATCAACAATGCAGGGTCGCAAACTGGAGCTCAAGATGCGCTTGCGTCTTGTTTTGCATTACACTAACACACTCAAAAATTTCTCGGAAAGGAACCTCAAACGCTTTGGAAGTTACGATTTCCGAACAGAAATTACTGTGCTCAGTCAACTATTTTAGCTTTTTGATAGAAAATAAAACCAAGTGCTTAATGAAATCTTCGAGGAGTAAACACAACTTAGCAAAGAGATTTGTAGCAGGCATGCAAAAAAACTTGAAAAAATAAAAGCATCAATTACCACTGACATTGCTAAATAAAAAAAGTGGAATGATACCTTAAGTGTGATTGGAGCTTCGGCTGCTTTATACATCGAGTCGGAATATGGTGAGGTGGGTTAGGCGAATCACAGGTTCCTGCTTAAATTTTTGATTGAAAATAATCAGTATGAGGATCCCCGCCATGTTGTACCCAATTCCGATCAAGAAACTAATAAGCAAAATCTTAGGTCGATTGGCGAGATGTGTGCGTCTTTCGCCAAAAAATTATAGCTTTTGAGTTCTGGCGACAGACTCGATGCCTTACACTACAACGCAAGCATCATTGAAAGCCTAAATTTTATTTTTGTGACGGAATTGAAAATGGTTAACGGCGTATTGCTGATGTCTTTTTGGAAACACGGTGGAATCGCTCCGTTGTGCAAATTTTACCAAAACATGGTCGACCTCTAAGAACTTGTGATGGTTTAAAATCCAGATAAAAGCATTTTTAAAGCGCTTCTACGTCTTTCTGTTTTGAAGCAGCGAGAGATTGTAGCGTTAATTTTGGTCAACCTTCTTAATTGCCCCTAGGACACCTAGAGTAGCAGGTCGTTATCGTCCTACAAAAAAATAAACTACGAAACGGAATGTGGCCCGGAGTTCAAATTGTTAAACCTCAAGCATTTCTTTTTCAATTTTTACAACCAGTTCTTGCAAAATCTCCAGACTGATCTGCTTCAGTAGAGGGGCAAGATTAAAGACTTGGTTTATGAAACGCTGACTGACCTGGTTGCAGATCAGTTTTCCACGATTATTGATGCTGCCTAATTTGAAAGACAGCCGGGGGGAAGAGACAGAGAGCGTATGCTTGCGAGACAGGACCGAATGCCATAACGAGAAGCGCCACAGGTAGAAAGAGATCCAACTGCGGAAGAGATCTCTATGCTGGAAAACATGGGTTATGAATCGTATCTTGCTGGTCCTGCACTCAGAATGGCAGGCTTCTAGCTTAACCGCGCTGTTGAGCTCTTGCTGGGACCCTAAAATGTTATCCTGTAGTTTATTGACCAACGCGACAAAGCTAAGGAAGCAGAGCAAAAGCTCCTTGAGGCATAAGAACTTGCCATGGCAATCAAACTTTCTGAAGGTAATATCGACGACAAAGTTGAACAGCTATCTATCATTTCGATCGAAGAATTTACGGCGATTGTTAAGGCACGGATCCCCATCCTATTCAAATTGTTGTTGTAAGCAAATGAGAGCACTTTGATCTCTTCAAAGTAAGCAATCAGGCTGGTGAAAAAACTGGCCGTTTAGTTAAAAGAAGACCCATTTTAAATTTGGGAACAACTAAAGGAATCGTTCGCGGTGATGGTCACATAACTTTAAAAAGATCCACTACTCTTAAGCAAGCTGTAGCAGCACCTTGATTTGTACGTGAACTTGTTGGGCAAGATGAAGCCATCATTTGAGCAAGCTTTAGCTTTAAAAGACATCAAAGCAGCTGGAACTTTCCTGCTGCAATGTCTAGACAGCTAAATTTCCTAATAATGTTTGTATTCACTGCAAGAGATCCTGTGCAAACTGCAAAACATCCCCAACTACTTTGACGAGACCACAAATGATTATCTCCTCGAAGTATTAAAAACGCACGACGTTATTCGGCCAACGTTGGATTTAAGTCTAATAATAGCTTGCAAGACAGCAGGTCAATTGAAGGAGTCTAGCTAACGGTCGATGCTTGCCCTCTAATATATCCGCACTCTCAAGAAACAACCTGTGGGCAGTAAACCGACAGACGCTTTAGCCGCCGTGCTCACAAACTACTCTGCATTTAGCGATTAGCAGATCAGTTAAGTATGTGAAAAGGTGATTAAGAATGCTTTCGTCACTGTTGCTAAGTTAAGAGAATCCGTGTTGACTAATAAAAAGTAGCAAATTACGCGTATTGAAAGTGGAGAATTAGGCGCTGTGCTTACCAAGTACAAATTGAATGACATGCTCGAGTAGCTTCAGAAAGTAACGGGCAATGAGTAGTTACTTTTAGCACGGATCAATGAAAAGTGCTAAGTCAATCTTGAAAAAGACGGGGAGTACACCGTACAGTTCCAGCAAGCACCGTTTAACCAAACGCAAAGCGAATCCAACTTTGATGAGTTGGTAAAAAACAAAGATCAATTTAAGTCTAAACTGGATGAAGCCTTTTTGAACCAGCTAAAATTGGCTTCAAACCATTAAATCAGCACATTTGAGGAGATATTTGGACTCATAAAGGATACAGTTAATTTCCGTTTGGAAAAGATCAGCTAATTTAAAGGGGGAAAAGAACTGTTCAAAAATTAAGTTGAGTAAAACCGCGCATCATCACAAGCAAGTTAAAGTTTGATAAACATGTTTGGATGCGTGGCTGACCTCATTTAGCTTTCACCAAGCTTTATAGTGGTCATTTCCGAACTAGTAAAGGAGAAACCCTTCGCAACATGGCTCATTGATGACTTCTACCCCTCTGTCGCTGTGAACATCGAATAGAACGGTGAGTCCTTCTTGTTTGAGTGCAATAGTTTGAAGATTGAAGCTATAATGCAATCTTTAACTTGCGTATACTCCTTGAAAAACGAGGAGGAACGAGTACTGGCACATGACTTGCGTTCAAAAATAATTATCGCAGCAACCAACTCACTCAAAAACAATAAGTCATGCCAGGACAACCTTAGCAAAGTTAGAGTGATAGCTGCTTTGGGAGTGGTCCGCAGCTGCATCCTAATGCGAGAAGATACGCAGATGTAGGAAAGCCACTGCGCTTATTCAACACTGGAGATGCTGCAGACTACCTTCATCGCAGATCTTCAAGATTGTTTTGGTGGGGAAACATAATAATTTAACTTGGATGGCAATGCGCCCTAAGACAATTTGAGAAATGCAATGATTGAACTTGCAATTGATTGTCTCGAAGTGCTCTGTTAGAAAATTGAAACCTGGAAGACTCGCAAGCATCAGGCAAAGAAACAGGCAAAGCCAGACGTTGTTGAGGTGGTGAATCAGATTGCTGCGCAAGCTGAGCAGATGCAGCAAGACATCAATGATATCATTGTGGAGTAGTAAGAAGTGCCCGAGCTAATCGAGCAAGTTCCAATTTAATAAGATGATGATAGTAGCAGCGATGAGATGGATGAGGATGCACCTGAAGAAGACGACTAATCTGACGAGTATGGCGAAATTGACCATATGCCTGAGGAAGACGCAGGGGATGAGATCGATGAAGAACAAGACGATGAATAAATCGATCCTGTACCAAATATGGCTTTCAACCCATTCGAACTGGGAATGGGCCCAGTTGGTGATTCTGATGATTCGGAGGAAGCCATGCTTGGTTTAGGCCATGACGGCTAAATTCAAGTATAAGTTGGCCTCAACAGGATACCCTCAACTTAAATCAATAATTTGGGGCAATAAGCACACGAATTATTAGCGTTGCTTGGTGATCGCGAACCTACCATGTCCCGTAAACCAGCAAAACATAACCCAGACTCTATCTTTGATTGCATCAAGCCACCAACAGAAAGGACTTTCACGATGCTCCACACTTAAATCCAAAAAGCTTACGTTGATTACCAACGCACGAATAGCCGGCCTTTCCCTTAATAAGTTACTTTGATTGAAACGAGAACGTTCAACTCTTCAAGTAATGAAACTGAGGATTAGTTTTTGTTGTAATTTATGCGTGATGGGAGACCTTTCGACATGCCAGAAGAAATAGCAGCACGATTGAGAGAGCAGATCATGAGAGTAGGTCCTCCAGGCATGCCTTTAGATGCTAGAGTGGGACACCTGCAACATATATTTGGAGCCCCTATGATGCCGCCCCAACTCCCCGGTGGCTTTGGGGTCAGGGAAGAGGATGAAGACGACATCAGGGCCGAATTTATTCACCCCAGCTAGATGGACTTGCCTCCACCAGAACAGCAAAGAAGGTAATAATAATAATTAGCTGAAAACATCATATCATCACTAACTCAAAGTGGACTGGTCATCAGATAACAGGATCCAGAGCAATCTAATGAAGAAATGAAATAATCAGCGGATGATGTCCAGATGGAGGTGATATCCAGAGTTCCACGAAGGAGGAGTACACAAGAAATTCAATCACCACTGATTGTTCAAGGAAATGCACTTTAGTTATAGCCTTAACCTGAAGTTATCGAGGCGCAAGCTGAACAGGAAGTTGTTTAGTTACAGCAACCTATTGCTGAGCCATTGCCTATCATAGAGCCTGATCAACCTTTGCCCGTAGAATAACCCATACCAGTTAATCCTATTGAGGAAATGAAGGAAGCCGAGCCAATGACTTTTGGAGTGCCGAATTCAGTGCTTGCTGCACAGGGTATTGATCCCTCAGTACTCGAATTCTTACCCGAAGACATGAGGATCGAGTTACTCAGAGGTATCTAATGGCAGCCAGCAGCAGTGAACAACAATGGCAATATTTTCGTAAACGATCCCGACGAAGTTGATCAGGAGTTTATGTTGGCATTACCAGAATCAATCCGGTAGGAACTAGAGGCAGAAAGGGCTGCGAGAAACCGGCAACAAGCCCAACCAGTTGAAGATAACTTAGCCACATTTATTGCCACAATCATTGATCCCCGCGTCAGAGCCGAGACTCTTATTGGTCTTTCACCTGAGCAAATTGCTACTCTCCCTGAAGGCTTGAGGTAGGAAGCAGAAGCCGCGCATCAAAGACACGCCTAGCAAAGGGCTAGAGAGCAGGCAGGTATCGCAGAACTGATGAGACAGCAGCAAAGACAAATGCGAGGACCAAACGCACCAGGCTAACGTCTGTTCGGCATGCGTGATCGTGATCATATTGATGAGATCGATGAAATTTAAGCCCGTTATCTGCAAGACAGAGATAAATTGATTGAGGCAGAGTTCAAGGCCAATCCCGAGAAGCTTGTCACTCCGAACTAAGCATTATCATTACTTGAGAAAGTAAAACCCCTGGCTACCCAAGAGCAAGCACAAGACAATGTTGGCAGCCAGGTAGAAATACAAATGGCGGCCAATCCAACCACCGTCCAAAGCATCCTTAGCTTACTTTTTAAAACTACCATGGAAGAAGAAAAAGTTGACGATGTGGTTGCTAGATTTGCTGGCAGATTAATACCATTACTGAGCAGCATGATGCAAATCAAAAGTGCGAACAACTATCTGAACAGAATCAAAGTTACCAACTGTTTGACAGCTTTAGTTTCACAACAACTTGCAGAGGAAGACTCACTGCTTAAAGCATTGGTTGACCAGTCACAGGATCACAACATGGAGCCACAGCGAAAGTCAAAAGCACCAATTGTTATTTTCATTGTTGTGAAATTACTATCGTAGATGAACCGCAACTTTGTGACGCACCTGCTCCAATAGTTTTTGTTTAAAAACTAAGATTTTACAAAAAACAGCTTGTAAATTTGCCTCCCGGTGCAAAAAAAGAAACCGGAGAGCCCATTGCTGGTTGAGATTCTGAGCTACATAAATTTGAACAAAGGAAAAGTAAAGGACACAACGATTCACACAGTGCTTCACCATATTATGTAGTTAGTGTTCGGCAACTTTGACCTTGTAATTGACGATGTTATCGGCAGCTATAAGCAACAGATAGGTACCGCATAGATCGAAATCTTGATTGAAGCTCTAAAACTGCAAACGACATCGAAAAAGCTTCTGGCAAGCTTCGCGAACGTTTTGATCTACATTTCAGGAATTAACTCAGAACTGTGGTCAGCTGTCAATTAAAAGTGCTACTAGGACGCCTTGAATGTTTTGCATTACATAAATTCGACCTTTGACGCTATTGACCTTGCGTTTGGCAACTATAAGCCGTAAAATTTAAGCAAAACAGAGTCAGAGATGTTTAAAGAACTAACCTTGCAAAGGAATGATAGTCAGATGTCTGCTGATTTAAACTTGGTGAAGCCAAAGTCATTGATGAAGGGCGAAGAACAATCTTTGTAGCAAATGCTTAAAGATTCAGGTGATGCTCTTTGTGTTTTAAGAAATGTGCTTTGCCTTCTGTAACATATGACACCTGCTGATGAGAACCAGGATGAGAGAAGTCAATTGATAAAAGCCACCCAGCTCAAATTGAGTGAATCGAAGGAACAAACCACTTACCTATAGCAGCTCTCAGACGTTTTACAAATAGTGCAGGCAACGAAATCTGACCAAAATTTAATGATCCACCTCGTACCAAACGTGATCTGCGCTTTTGAGTTGTATCTCCCCGAGATCATTGCCACTAAAAAAAGCTAAGAAGGTGGCGCTTCCGCTGATGCAGTGAAGATGGTGCCGGTCACACCAGGAGAACAGTCATCCAGCAATATTTTCGGAATTATCGGTGGCATATCCGATCGATTGAAGTACTTTGGCCGCTTCTGTCTCTTTAACAAGCGCATTATTAACAAGTTAATTTCTGCAAAGCACACCGATCCCGAACTGAACAAACTTGTCGCTCAGGTGCCAATCCTTATAGACTTCGAAAACAAAAAGGCCTACTTTAAGAAGGAGATGACAAAGCTGAACTAAGAGCATCGCTAACACCAGATACCTATTTCGGTAAAAAGAACGGAGATTTTCCAAGATGCCTACAGACAACTGAACCATCTCTCCGCCAAAGAACTCAGAGGGAGGTTGAGAGTAAGCTTTGCAGGAGAGCAGGGCTCAGATGCGGGAGGCGTATCTCGTGATTTCTACACCAACCTTTCTCGGTCTATGTTTAAAGTGGAGTACAGTTTGTTCAAAAAAGCTGACAACGGGGTATCATACTGTTGCAACGAGCAATCTGACATCAACCCAGACCACTTAGCCTTCTTTAAGTTTATAGGCCGCATGGTGGGAAAGGCAGTGTGTGATAAGCAGCTTCTTGACTGCTACTTCACAAAGTCGGTCTACAAATGTATGCTCGGCTAAGCTTTGTGCTTCGATGATTTGTACGACTAAGACATGGGATTGTTCAAGAGTTGGAAGTGGCTGATTGACAATGAATACGACCCAAATGTGATCGGTGAACTGAATTTCACAGCAGACTAGCAGTTCTTCGGCCGATCTGAAAGGAAAAACCTGATTACAAACGGAGCGAGCGTGGCTGTGACAGAGCAAAACAAGTATTTGTATGTTGAAAAACATGCGTTTTTCAAGATGTACACTCAGGTTAAAAATCAAATGGATGCCTTCCTCAAGGGGTTCCACGAGCTCATGCCGCTAAATTTGATTTAGATTTTCACTCCTAGTGAACTTATGCTGCTCATATCGGGGCTACCAACCTTTGACCGTAAGTTTTAAAACATAACCTTGCTTTAGTGGACGATCTAAAAAAGAACACCGAGTTTTCGGGTTACGATGCGCACTCCTAGGTAGTCATCTGGCTGTTCGAAATCTTAGGCACCTTCAAAATGGATTAGATTGGTCTTTTCCTTTAGTTCGTGACCGGCAGTAGTAAGATACCGATGGAGGGTTTCTGTGCCTTATAGGGCAATGGTGGTCCAAAAAGATTTGAAATTATGAGGAACCCAACCAAAAACCTGGGTAAGCTCCCCTCTTCGCACACGTGTTTTAACCAGATTGAGCTGCCCGAATACCCCAGCAAGGAGGTTTTGCAGAAAAAGCTAGAGTTGGCAATCACTGGCTGCTCAGAAATCGACAATATCTGAGATGAAAATTAGTTTAGTTTTACAAATTAATTCAAAATAAAGTATGGTGGGGTTTTGGGGTTTTGGGG
>Ga0102914_1000139_pt1 | contig 10666 bp, 7 predicted proteins | sample Colrivmeta1561A3_FD_78198 | JGI IMG/M metagenome (GOLD analysis project Ga0102914, IMG submission 78198) | Estuarine microbial communities from the Columbia River estuary - metaG 1561A-3 | ecosystem: Environmental > Aquatic > Marine > Intertidal zone > Estuary | place: USA: Columbia River Estuary...
AAGAGGGTTGGCAGGGATTCGGACAAAAAACAGCAGAAAGTGACTTAAGTATCTGATATTTTTGGCTTTTTAATTTTTACTGGCACTTTCTCTTTCTCTTTCTTTTTCTCTGCTAGGTCATTGAGAATCCTCGACAGAAAGTCCATTGGCAGCACTTCACGATCAAAGTCCAGCGTGTACTCCCCGAACCGGTTGATGTGCGCAGTACGATATGGCGACAACGCGGCAAGTACTTCCGGCGTGATCGTAATTCCCTCCTCGCGCAGCTTTCGCAGCACAATCGTCATGTTGTGGACGTTATGCAAAATAATGAGATTGACGACCAGGTGGTTGTACTTGACCAGCTTGCGCTGCTCGTGACGAATGTTCTCGGCGATGATGCCCCCGCCGCCAAAGAAAGACCATTTTGCCAGTCCGTTAAATTCTTCGCTCTTGTTCGTCGCGGCATGAATCATTTTACGCAGTTCTGGATCAGCAATATATCGTAGCAAAAACATGGTACGAATCGCTCGACCGAGTTCTCGGAATGCCAGGTAGAGCTTGTTTTTCTGACTATGCGTTCCCAGGCGCCTCAAAATGGTCGATGCCGTAATCTTGCCCAGTTTGACCGACACCGCCACGCGCATCATTTCCCGCACTGAACCTTCGATCAATTTCCAATTAATCGGATCGCCAAATAGTGGATCAATGTTCTTGTATTTGGTGCGCGCCTCCGGCCGGTAAAATTCAAGATCCTTGATACTGCGAATGCGCGGCATGAGCTTGATGCCAACCAGATATCCCAGGCTAAATACGGTGAAACTTTGCGCATGGGTGTCGCCATGCATCGTGTCGGGTTGGATGTCGGACTCGTTTGCCATCAAGCCGTCGAGGATGTAGTTTCCCTCGTACACCCCGCATGGAATGAAGTGGCTATACAACGCGATGTATTTGTCGGAGACATAGTAGTAGCCGATCCCCCCGTAACCGCCATAGCGAATATGATATTCCGACAGCAGGTTTTGCTCATAGACGTTCCACTTCGTGCCGTCGGCGGATGCGTGTTTGCCAGTGCCCCAGTAGCTTGGCAATTCAAACTTGTTGTAGGCATTGATGACCTGTGTGATAGCCTTGTCGAGCACATCTTCATTGACGTATTTCAGGTTCAGCCACGACACCTGCCTGCGATTGAATTCCTTGACCGAGCGCGAAGTCTGCGACGGTCCCAGGTTAAATCCATAACAGAACAACGTTGTCACCAGCCGCATGCGCAGGTCTACGACCCTACTCTCGCTACCCGACAATGGCTTAAACAGGTGATGAAGATTGAGCCACGATTCGGTGTCGACCAGGACATCAACTACGCTGGCCGGCGGCATATGTTCTGTGATCAGTTTATCGACCAGGCGCACTTCTGCTGTAGGTTCCAATGTGGGATTACGTTTTAAAACCAGCCGGCCGCCGACAATGTCCGCATGCGCATTCCCGGCAAAATCCTTGTCGACCTGTTCGGCTAACGCGATGAATTTGTCGCGGACATCGCGGGTAAATTCCGCCGGGTCAGTCAGAACGCCGGTCACTTCACCGTATTCAGCCAGTTCTTTTTCGAACGTTTCTTCGTCGACCAGTTGTTCGCGATAATCGTCATAACGTTCGCTATTGATGACGCACAAGTCTCCATTTTTGAGCTCTTCCTTGATAGCGAACAGCACAGCCAATTCAAAATACTTACGGTATACCCATTGCACGGGTGAGCCGGCCGCACTCAGCGGAAACACCAGCTTGCGCCACTCTTTGCTCATCCATGCAAAATCCTTGTCTGCATTGATGCGAAGACGGCTTAACTCCACCAATTCGGCACGGCTGCCACGAGTGACCGTCAAGGCGTGCAGCAAGCGTTCCATGGTCTTGTCTGAACTCGTTGAACACGGCGCCATGATCTCCAGGCAGTTAAAGAGCAATGCCCGTACGGACTGAAACGGTTTGGGCAGAAACGGTAAATAGTTACGGTTGGCGTAAGCCATATGCTCTTCGCATTCTGCCAGCAATGCTTTAATGTCGAGCACTAGCGAATTGCCGATCGCGTCGACGCGTTGGGTGTCGGTGCCATCAATCTGATACGCCTGCAATACATCCCTCAATTGACCGATCAGCAAGTCGGCGCGTTTGGAATGTTCCAGCTGATACGCCATGAGCTGCTGGCGCGCATTGTTTTCGAGGTTTTGCAGCAGACGGATAAAAATATCGGCCGCATCATCGAGTGTTTTACTGTACTGCACCCGTATAAAAATCACCGCCAGTGCATAGCGTTTGATCGGCTTTAATTCCGCCACTTCCGATGCATCCAAGGCTCTGGCCATCGTCCGGAAATATTTTAGCTTCGGCACCGGCACATCGATTTCAGGCAACTGGTCCGCCAGATGCCGCAAGCGCTGCACATGCTGCAGGTATTGGCGCACTTCCTTGTTGGTGGGCTTTTTGGGTTCGCGCTTTAATGCCTGCCAGTCGCTATGCGTTTCGTCCCCGTGCTTTTTGAGCATGCTGTCGATCAGCGATTTCGCCGCCGGCGTCAAGGCGGCAGTAATCGTTTCATAGTAATGGCGGTGAATCTTTTCACGGCCGCCTTCGGCAATGTCATGCAAGGTGCGAAACGCGGGCAGCTCGTAACGGTGATGCACCAATTCTTCGAGCATGACGTTGATCACATCAATCACCGTGTTTTTAGTTTGCGCTGCGCGCTCGGCAATGCCCTGCAGCCATTGCCTTCCTTCGGTACCCAGTGCACGCACCTTAAAAAATTCCCTCAGCATTTTGCGGTGCAACTGCCGTGTCCCTGACACATCGTATTGGGTAAATTCAGTGTCATTGGGAATGCGGATGAAACCGCACGCTCGGGCAATATGGTCACGGATCTGTTCCGGTACGTCTGCCAGCGGTAAAAAATAGCCAAGACGCTGGAACAACTTCATCTGAATGATCAATGCCAGCCGGGCAACCGGCCGGCGCACTGCATCGGCAGCGAAGGCGAGCTCCTCCTCCGTTGGCGTGTAGACGTCGTTGAGTTCTTTTGCGGTAGGGTCAGGTTTAAGGCGTGGATAAGCGGATTCGTGGAGGCTTGCCATTCAAAAGTTCGACCAAGGTAGTTAAAAATTAGTTCCAGTAAGTGCCGGAGGCGGTATCGTGAACAGACGCTTCCAAAAAACACTCGTTGCTGCTGGCAATGCGATGCATTTCATCTAGCAAGGCGAGCACCGTCTCTTCCAGTTGATCGGCACTCTCGCATGCGACCGTCAATTGATAATGATGACCGTCCTTGTCGAGCTTTTTCATGCGATGCGGCGACATGCAAAATTCTTCGATTAATTTGTGGGCCTGCTTTTGCGTCCTCACCTGTTTGCTGTACTTTTCTAGCGACAAGGTGACATGGAGCTGCACGGTTTTTGTAGGTGCTGCGGCCATCGGTACCAAAGCCACCGGAACCGGCGCCGCTGGCGCGCTCAGTGCGGGCACCAACATCGATTCGATACGGTGTTGCGAGAAAGGATCGGCGCTATCCAAGTAGCGCATAGCCGAATGCACGTCTTTCCAGCCGACGTATTCCATCAACGTCTTGATATCCCATCCATTGGCAGTAGCCCAGTTGGCAAATCCGCGGCGCAATGAATGGCCGCTGTACTGCATCGCTGACGCAAGCGAGGCATCGTCAAATATGGTGCGTAGCAGGCGCACCAGGCTATTGGGATGCAATCCTTCGGCGGCAAGTTCGCCCCAGCGGTTGACCGCCCGAAATACTGGCCCCTCCGTCAAGCCGGACAAGGTAATCCATGCGGTGTAGGCAGCCACCGGACACAGGCGAGACAATGCGGGTGCCTTGAAGCTGGTACCTGCGAGCTGGCGGTCACCCTTGGTTTGCGGAAAAAAGCACGTCATTCCTTCGGCGGGCACGACTTCGACATACTGCACTTGCAGATTGGTCAGTTCATTACCCCGGAAACCGCGCCAAAAGCCCAGCAACACCAACGCCTTGTCACGACTGTGGCGTAGTTCGTCGTTGCGTGCGCTGTCACGGCGCGCGGTATCAATGGCAGTATCGAGCCAGGCGACCACTTGTTCGAGCTGCTGTAGCTGAAAGGGCTTGGCACGCTTTTCTTTGACGGGATGTAAGGTCTGGATCCCTTTCAATACTTTGCGCACCACCGGTGCTTTGGTCGGATCGGGAAATCCCTGGTCGATGTGCCATTGTGCGAGAGCCGCTAAGCGGTGCCGCAATGTATTGACCGACAAAGATTGCGCATGATCGACCAGATAGCGGGCGATGCTGTCGGCAGTAGAGGGCAGGAAACCGCCCCATTCTGTCTCAAAATGGCGCACCGCAGACTGATAACTGCGACGAGTATTGTCGCGGGTAGCGGCGTGGATGTAGTCATCAATCTTGCTCATGCTCGTGCGTGTCGTGTGTACGTTGGTTAGTCTTGATTGGCAATCCTCTTTCGACCTATAACAACGGCGCCCCAGATTCTAGTGAACGAACATCGGCCATGCAATGTTTTCTGCCGCTTCTTCCAAAAAAAGAAGTTTGATTACCCATGAAACTCGCATCCATTATCGGATGATTTTGAATAAGAAGTACATTTGAAAAAGACAGGTTGAAGAGCCTTGTCGCGAAGATAAGACCGACGCAGCTTCCAGCAGGGGCATTCCAATGATGCGGGTCCTTGGCCTCGATCTCACCCAGGAGATCGTTGACCGCCTGCTCCAGGTCAATGATCAGCTCGCTATGTGGCAACTGTCGCGTCCTTTGAACTGGCCGCTTTTTAAACTCAAATCTTTAGCCAAATAAGGTCTTTATTTTTTTTGCGGAAGCGGCGTTTCGGTGGGCTCTTCGGTTTGGACGGAGTTTTACCCCGAATCACTGAACGTGAGGCCGGCCACAGCACGATGGTCAAAATAATCAACGCGACTACTGCACAGCCTCCCACGATGGTTAAAAACACCTCGCTGGGCACCCACTGTTTTCCGATGAGCATGTCAAGACTTCCGATCTAATGGTTGGATCCCATTCATTTCCTTAGATGAACACTTTGCGATAGTTGAGCCGCGCTCAACTATCGCAAACAGCTCCATGATTTCGGCGCTGGTATTACTTCAACACAAACCGAACACTCTGCGCAGGCTTTCCGCCAAGACTGACTTTGGCAATCGCCTTGGATCCTTCACCGACGGTATATGTACCTTTGGCTTCAAATTTGTTTTCGCCGGCAGGCGTGAGTGTTACATCGGCTTTACCTGATGCTGACATCAGCGTGATAGCAGCGGTACCGTCTTTGGTATTGAGCGGCTTGCCGTGATCGGTGACGTATAACGTAATCGCATCAGCCTTGGCAACGAGTTCGTAATTGATGTCCTTAATTACTGTAACGACGCCACCGTACATCGGCTTGGCTTTGTGGGGGTGTGTCTCGCTTTTCTTGGCGTCGTGGTCATGTCCCTTGTGATCATCGGCTGCAATGACATTGGTTGACAACAGCAGTGCAGCGGCGACAGACAGGATTGCGTGGGTGAGTTTCATGGTTTCTCCTTGGATTAAACAGGGTTAAGGGTGTAGCTGTGGGAGTGCCGGTGCGGTATCGGCGGTAAAGTCTTCTTCGTCAGGATCCTTGCCGTGTGCAAGGCGGTATAACAGCGGCAAGACCAGCAAGGTCAAAATGGTCGATGACAGGATGCCGCCAATGACGACGGTTGCCAGCGGACGCTGCACCTCGGCACCGGTACCGGTGGCAATGGCCATCGGTATGAAGCCCAATGAAGCAACCAATGCCGTCATCAATACAGGACGCAAGCGGGTCAAGGCCCCTTCGTGGATGGCCTCATCGAGCGAACGGCCTTCTTCGCGCAGGGTACGGATGAATGACAGCATCACCAGTCCGTTCAAAACGGCAACCCCGGACAGAGCGATAAAACCGACCGCTGCCGAGATGGACATGGGGATGTCGCGCAGCCAGAGCGCAATAATGCCGCCGGTCAGCGCGAACGGGATCCCGGTAAAGACAATCAGCCCGTCCTTGATGTTATTGAACATCATGAACAGCAGCGTAAATACCAGAAGCAATGAAAGTGGAACAACGATTTGCAAACGCTGCGTTGCCGATTGCAATTGTTCGAATGTCCCGCCCCAGGTTGTCCAGTAGCCGGACGGGATACTCACTTGCTTCTGAATTTCCTTTTCTGCTTCCGGCACAAAAGAACCGATGTCCCGACCCCGTACATTCGCGCTGACCACGATGCGGCGCTTCCCATTCTCCCGGCTGATTTGATTCGGCCCGGGTGCTGGATCCAGCGTAGCGACTTCGCCCAGCGGAATATAGTTCCGTGTCTCTGTCCCATTTTCCGTACCGGTATGTGGCAATCGAATTGGCAAGCGCTTGATCGCTTCAGGATCGCTGCGCAGGTATTCTGGCAAGCGCACTAAAATATCGAAACGCCGGTCGCCTTCAAACATCGTACCGGCTTCGCGGCCTCCAGTTGCGATCGCTACTGCTTCCTGGATATCGCCGATATTGAGTCCGTAACGCGCAGCCTTGTCCCGATCGATGTTGACCGTCAACATCGGCAAACCAGTGGTCTGTTCGGTTTTGACAGCCTCCGCACCGGGAATCTTTGCCAACACGGCATTCACCTTTGCGGCGGTGGCATTCAAGACGTCCATATCGTCGCCGAATATCTTGACCGCTACGTCGCTACGCACGCCAGAAATCAATTCATTGAACCGCATCTGGATCGGTTGCGTGAACTCGTAATTGCTACCCGCAACTTTCATCACCGCAGCTTGCAGTGCAGCGTCGAGTTCAGCACGGCTGCGCTTCGGTTTCGGCCAATCCGATTCCGGCTTGAGCAAGACAAAGGTATCGGCAACGTTTGGCGGCATCGGATCCGATGCAATCTCCGCCGTCCCGAGTTTGGCAAATACCCGTTCTACTTCAGGAAATTTCTTGATGGTTGTCTCAAGCTCTTCCTGCATTTTTACTGCCTGCGTCAGGCTGGTACCCGGAATGCGCAACGCATGCAGCGCAATATCGCCTTCGTTCAAATTGGGTACGAACTCGCTGCCCATCCGAGTGGCCAGCAACAGCGACAGGACGACCAGGATGCCAGCGGCGGTCAATACAACGGGCTTGTTGGCCATGACCTTGACCAGCATTGGCTCGTACGCACGCTTGCAAAAAGCCATCACACGGCTTTCTTTTTCTGCGACCTTGTCGCCGATAAAGAGTGCCACTGCAGCAGGAATAAAGGTGATCGACAGGATCATCGCGCCCACCAATGCCGCCACAACGGTAAATGCCATCGGGTGGAACATCTTTCCTTCCACGCCGGATAAGGCAAAAATGGGCAGGTAAACGATCATGATGATCAACTGGCCAAATAGCAGCGGCCGACGAGCCTCCTTCGCTGCGGCAAACACTTCATGGAAACGTTCGGTGCGTGTTAATGCGCGGCCCTGATGCTGTTGCGCATGCGCCAGCCGGCGCACGCAGTTTTCCACGATCACGACCGCGCCATCGATGATGATACCGAAGTCGAGCGCGCCCAGGCTCATCAGGTTGGCGCTGACCTTGTAGGTCACCATTCCCGTAAAAGTAAAGAGCATCGATAACGGGATCACCATGGCGGTGATAAACGCAGCCCGGATGTTCCCCAGAAAAAGGAACAGGACGGCAATAACCAGAACCGCGCCTTCCAGCAAGTTTTTCTTGACGGTGTTAATTGCCTTGTCCACCAGAATGGTGCGGTCATAGACGGTAGCGGCATGGATCCCCTTGGGCAGGGTGCGATTAATCTCGACCATCTTTTTGTCGACCGCTTGCGACACGGTACGACTGTTCTGGCCGATCAGCATGAATACCGTGCCCAGCACGACTTCTCGTCCATTTTCAGTAGCCGCACCGGTGCGCAGCTCGCGTCCGATCTCGACTTCGGCAACATCGCGAATCCGGACCGGTACGCCCTGGACATTGGACAGGATGATATTGCGAAGATCGTCCATCGACCGGGCCTGACCCGGTGTGCGAATCAGGAATTGCTCGCCACTCTTTTCGATGTAGCCGGCGCCGACGTTATTGTTGTTGCGATCGATGGCTTCGACCACTTCTTGCATGGTCAGACCGTAGGAACTCAGACGTGTCGGGTTAGGCGTGACGTGGTATTCCTTGGCATAGCCACCGATTGAATTGATTTCCGTTACACCCGGCACATTGCGCAATTGCGGTTTAATGATCCAGTCCTGGATTTCTCGCAAGTCGGTTGGCGTGTAGGGTGTGCCGTCCGGCTTTTTCGCGCCGTCGACCGCTTCTACCGTCCACTGATAAATTTCGCCAAGACCGGTGGAGATCGGACCCATCATCGGCGTCACTCCCTCAGGAAGACTTTCCTTTGCTTCTTGAATGCGCTGATTGACAAGTTGCCTGGCAAAGTACAGGTCGGTGCCATCCTTGAAGATCACAGTGACCTGCGACAAACCGTAACGCGAAAGGGAACGCGTCTGCTCCAGATCCGGCAAGCCGGACATCACGGTTTCGATCGGGAAAGTAATGCGTTGCTCCGCTTCCAACGGCGAATAGCCCGGCGCCGAGGTATTGATTTGCACCTGCACATTGGTGATGTCGGGCACGGCATCGATCGGCAGCTTTTGGTAGCTGTAGATACCGATACCGGCCATGGCGAAGACCGCTAGCAGGACGAGCCAGCGATGTTCGATGGAAAAACGAATGATGCGTTCAAACATGATGGTTTTCCTTTTCCGTCAATGGGCGTGTTCGGCACTGCCTTTGCCTTGTTCCGCCTTGATGACGAAACTGCCGGCAGCGGCATAACGGGAACCTGGCTTCAGGCCTTTGACGATTTCGATCATTTTTCCGTCGGAGCGACCGGTCACGACCGGCTGGGGAATGAATCCATTGGACACTTTGACGAACACGGTCGGGCTGTCGTTGACGCTTTGCACGGCATCAACCGTCACCGCCACCGGAATCTCAGCCTGGTTTAAAATGACCTCAACGTTGACAACGAGTCCAGGGCGCCAAGCCATCTGCGGATTTGCTAACGTTATGCGCGCCATGGCGGTGCGCGTCTGCTCGCCCAACAAGGACCCCACGTACGAGATGGTGCCGGACGCTGTGGCATCCAACACGGTGGCCTTGACGGTTGTTTTTGCGCCGACCCGGACGATATTGATGTCCTTGGCCGGCACGCTGATTTCAGCCCATACGGTCGAAAGATCGGACAAGGTAAACACTTTGGCGTCTTCCTTGACCGATTCGCCCAGCGAAATATGCTTTTCAACGATCATGCCGTCGAACGGTGCACGCAGTTCAAAACGATTCAACGGGCCTGAACTGACCGCGGATGCGCCGATCGCCTCCAATTGCTGGCGTGCATTTTGTACGGCGATCTCGGCGGTGCTCAACGCCTGTTGTGCCTGCAGGTAGTCCTGTTCAGCCGAGATTTTTTCCTGCCAAAGCTTTTTTTCTCGATCGTAGGTCAGTTTTGCCATGGCAAGCTGCTTTTGCGACGCCATCAACTCGCTGCGCTGTTTGGACAATTCAGTGCTGGAAATGACGGCTAGCACCTGCCCCTTTTTTACCTGCTGACCCAGATCGGCCGTCACACTCTGGACAACGCCGGACAGACGCGGCACGACGTGCGCTGTGCGGTCTTCGTTGAAGCGGATTTCTCCAGGCAACTGAAGAGTGCTATTGATACGTGCCGCGCCTGTAGTTTCTATCGTCACCCCAGCCCTCTTGATTTGTGTGTCCGAAAGTTTGACCTTGCCTTCTTCCTTTTCGAAAGAGAACAGGAACGGCTCTTTCCCGCGTTGCGCGGCGATGGTTGCTTCAAATACGTGAGGTTCGGCAATCGACTGCTTACTGAGCAAATTGTCTTTGTCGATAGTAAAGCTGAATTCTTCCTTGCTGCCGTCTGGCCGCGTTACCGTAGCCGAGACGTTAGCCGCAGCCGGTGGCAAGGCTTTGCCTTTTTCATAAAGCCAGATCCTAAAACGCGGGGGACCGCCATCCTCGGCCAGCAATACTTCCAGACCGAAGTCGCCCTCGGTGAACAAATTGCCGCCGTGCGCGCCTTTGACAGAGCCTTCATGGTGTTCAGCATCGCCATGTCCCTTGGCATCGCTATGCCCACTTTCAGCCTTTTTACCATGGTGTTCACCATCGGCATGGCCCTTTCCATGTTCGTGTTTTTCTTCCGCATGTCCGCCATGCCCGGCTTCTTCACCAGCCGGTTTCGGTTTACTCGTAAAGAAAATCAATGCGCCCAGCACTAGGCCAATCACAATCATCACGAGGATGATCTTTCGTTGCTTGGTATCTATGTTCAAATTTTTCATATGGTTTCCTATCGCGCTCCTGCCGCTGGCAGAAGGCTCGTGGTCAACGGATCGGCAATGCCGACAATGCGTTCAATTTCGGCTGCCGCGCGGTGTGTTTCGGACAGCGCTTTAACATATTGGGATCGCCCCTGCAGCAAGGTGCGCTGGGCATCCAACACATCAAGGAAATTGAACTTACCTAGTTCGAACCCCTTGGTTGCTGCGTCGTACGCGCTTTGCGCACCGGGCAACACTTCTTGTTGCAGCAACTGGACTTCTGCACGTGCCGTTGCATGTAGTGCATGA
>Ga0102914_1000147_pt1 | contig 10363 bp, 5 predicted proteins | sample Colrivmeta1561A3_FD_78198 | JGI IMG/M metagenome (GOLD analysis project Ga0102914, IMG submission 78198) | Estuarine microbial communities from the Columbia River estuary - metaG 1561A-3 | ecosystem: Environmental > Aquatic > Marine > Intertidal zone > Estuary | place: USA: Columbia River Estuary...
AAAATAAATAAAAATTTTATTTTTTATTATCTTTAGTCAACTTCTCTAAATAAATCAAAACTGTATAAGCAATCAAAAATAGTACCTACTAGACCCATCAAATATCATGGACAAAATTACAGTACCAATAATAAAAATAAAATAGATAAATCATGACGTAATTTAATATACATTTGGATTATAACATGATAAATAAAAACTTGGAATGCCAATCGGTCATCATTTATGGATCCAGTATATATATTAATATATATATATATATATATCTATAATAATAATTTCTAAGTTTAAAATAAATGAACGGGGAAATAATTTCAAGAAAATACACTCCCATATCTCCATTTGATTAAATTGTTTTTATAATTAATAAAAATATATGTGTATATAATTAAATAACTGAAAGGGATCATTTGATTTAATCATCAAAATATATAGAAAAAATGAAAATCCTGAATTCATTCATGGTGGTTTATTGACTTCCAACTTGGAATATATGTAGGTAATATAATAAACTTGAAAATTATTATAAAACGGTAGGGGATTCCTTAGATATTTCCTCAAAAGCTATTGGTAAATTTGAATATTTAGGAGACGGATTAATTTCTAGAAAGTAGATATATTCTATCAAACGAAATATAAAACAATAATAATAATAAAATAATAAATAAATAAATAAAAATAAAAGGAATGTATAAGGCTAAAGTGTTAGAAAATATTAAAATATTCTAATGAGTGCTGGTGGAACTGGAATAGCTCCAATGTTTTAAATAATACAATATCTCACATAAAATGAGATAAATAAAAAAACTTAGTTATTTTTATTATATGCAAATAAATCAGAGGTATATTTATTCTTTTTTTATAATTATAATTTAAAAAATTGATAAAATAATAAAATATAGGAGGACATTATATTAAGAGAAGAACTCGAATAGTTTAAATAAATAAATAAGAACTTTTTTATTTCTTATTGTGTAGATTAAGTAATATTTATTTGAAGGTTAAAATATATCATTTATAATCTAGTCCAAAAATCTTGATTGGAAAGGTTATACCGGATATTTAGAATAATATATGTTATAGGATTTATTGGGTCATTCAAATGATTAGAAGGATACAATTTTTGCCTGCACCTGTGGTCCTAAAAAATTTAATCAGTTGTCAATATAGCATTTTATAAATATGGGAATAAGTGAGAGTGATATATTTAAGTTTTGAATAAATATTTGTTATGGATAAAATATTTATTGCGATAATAATAAATTTTAATGAATGAATGCAAATAAAAAATAAAAAAAAGCAATTTTTAAAATTAATTAAAATCTTAATTAAAAAAAAATAATAAGTAATCATAATGGGTCGTATGCAATCTAAGGGAAAGGGAAAGGGTATTTCTGGATCAGCACTACCCTATAAGAGAAAAGCACCTAAGTGGGTTACTTTAAGTTCATCAGCTGTAATTGATCTTATCGTAAAATAATCTAAGAAGGGTAACCAATAAATTAATTTTTTATATTCTACTATGAAATTTATAAAAAAATAAAGGTCTTACTGCATCATAAATTGGTGTTTACCTTAGAGACCAATAAGGAATTCCATAAACTAGATTCTTAACCGGTAAAAAGATAGCTCGTATTCTCAAAAAGAATGGTAAAAATTTAAAATAAATAATAAAATAAAAATGATATAAATTTTATAATAATATAGGATGTGCCCCATAAATTCCAGAAGATCTATTTGCTATGATCAAGAAGGCTGTTTCTATTAGAAGACATCTAGAAAAAAACAGAAAGGATATCGATTCCAAGTTCAGATTGATTCTTGTTGAAAGCAGAATCCATAGATTGAGTCGCTATTATAGAAGAACCCAATAACTTCCAGCAAAATGGAAATAGTAATTTATCAAATAATTTTAACATTATCTATTTCTTTTTTTTAAAAAAATTATCATTATCATTTATAAAAAGCGTTTCCAAAACAGCCAGCGCTCTAGTTAGTTAATGATTTATAAAAAATAATTTTTAGTTGCGTTGCAAATATAATAATAAAAATAAAAAAATATGTACAATAATTATGAATCTATAAATAATAATAATAATATAAAAAAAAGATTACTAAAAATTATTTAATTTATTTTTTTATTTATTTTCGTCTTTTATTTAAATATATATATTTAAAATCTATATTAAATTACTTCTTAACATGCTAGTTTTTATGAATAATTAGTTGCAAGAGAACGTCCTAGTTTTTTTTTGTGCCATATGTTACGAACTTTAAATTAATTTCTCAATAATTTCTAGAATTGTTTTTTCTTATGGCAATAAATCAAACGAAATTATCATAAATTTATTTATTTCACATTATAATTATAAAAACAAGAAAATTTATTGAGATATTTTTGTAAAAATATTTAAAATCATTGACATTAATCTTATTTATTTATTTTTAAAAAAAAAATTATATATAATAAAAATCTAACATATGGATAACGAACCAACAACGATAAAGCTTATAGTTGTAGGAGACGGTAGCGTTGGAAAGACATGTATATTGCTAAGTTATACAACAGATAAATTTCCAACTGAGTACGTACCAACAGTATTTGATAACTATATTGCATAGGTATAAGTTGATGGAAAAAGTATAAATCTGAGTTTATGGTAAATTATTTATGTTTAATTTTTAAATAAAAAACCTATTTTATTTATTAATATTTATAAGGGATACAGCTGGTCAAGAAACATATACACAATTAAGAACCCTAAGCTATGGTTCGGCTGATATTTTTGTAATCATATTTGCTGTATCTGATAGCGCATCGTTTGAGAATGCCTTAAATAAGTGGTATCCAGAATTAAGTTAAAAGGAATGGGCTCATATTCCTAAGTTGATAGTCGGTAACAAGATTGATATGAGAGATGATAGAAATCCAAAGCATATCAGAACAGAAGCTGCAAAAGCTTTAGTAGAAAAGTAGGGAATTTAATATTTAGAAACGAGTGCCCTAACATAATAAGGATTAAAAGAAATATTTGATGTAGCAATTAAGCTAGTACTAGCTTAAAGAGGAAGAAAGACCCTACCAATATAAGGAGGAGCTTCAGGATAAAATAACAATACCAATTAAAAGCCCTGCTGCTAATTGATTTGAGTTAAGTAGAAAAACTAATAATAAAGAAACAGATATATAAAATATATTATTTAAGATAATATGAAATATATTATATTTATATATTTTTAACATACCTTCTTCTAATTATTGGTCGAAAATTCTGCTTTATAAAAATATATTTTAAATTCGATGGACAAAGAAAATAAATAGCCAATTGAAAACTAACTTCCACCACTGAAAATTAATCATAAAATGAAAGAAAATTAACATTTAATTTTTTAAAATGAAGAAAAACAGTTGAGAATTCTTATAAGATATTTATAATAAATTTATATGAAATAGAAATTTTAAAAACTATTTTCCTTATTTAAATTGATTTTGATGAATATTTATTAATATTTATAATGATATCAACTAAGGTCGATTTTTTATTAAATCTTATCTAACATATCTTCGCCTCCACTCTCAAATACAATATTCAAGGTATCTGCTAACACCTATTTACTTTTAATAATCTATAGCTCTAAATCTCGAATTATGATAGTCATACTCGCCTTATCATCGATTCTAATTGCTAGCTCTATTTAAAAATGATAAAAATTGATATAAGAAAATTATAATTCAAAATTAAAAAAATCACATTGGCTTAGGTTTTCCGATTATTATAATAATCTATGATTTTCATGTTTATATTTTTAAATATCAGCTTCCAAATTTAAATTCATGGTCATAAGACCCTAAACCTCCTCTCCTTTTTCATTTCCCAACTTATTTAACTTATCCCTAAATTTTTATAATTAATCCTTCAAATCCTTACACTCAACCCCTAAATCTTTATTTTCATTTTATAATCTAATGACTTCCTAATCTAACCCGTCAATATTAGCCTACATCTTCTATTAAACTTAATCAAATTCTCTCTTTAATTATTAATATTTATCTAAATAAACTTATTATTCCCCATTTTTTAATTTCAATCTTTCTAACTACTCTTACAATTTACCTATTTATAATTTTAACTAATAATTATCATCAGCAATATGTAGGGTTTATTTATTATCACTACTATTTTATAATGCCTCCTATAATTAATTTCTCAACTCTTAATTATGAACATTCAAAGATTTAATCTAATTATTCAATCCAACCATTTATATTTTCTATGACTATATCTCATTTAAATATAAGTCCACCTCGATCCTTCTTTCATCTTGAGGGCCATGTTTAATATCATTATTCTACTAGGATTATTATTATTATTGTTATTATTATTATTATTTTTATTATTGTTATAAATCATATAATTTATCTTATTATTGACTTATCTAGTTCTATAAAAGCTTCTACTATTATTAATATGCTTATATTTGTTATTCTAATGATGATTGAGTTGATTTTTATTGTTATATTTATTATCTTAATAATTGATTTTCTTATAAAATTTGATGGTTGTCCATAATATCTATAGTTTGTTGTTGTTGATCATTTTATGATTTGATTTGATTTATTGTTTTGCCAATTTATTGATTTTGAGGTTCTTTAATCTAGCAGAGATTTAGCTCCTGAAACTAATATTTTATTTTAATTGGATTAATATATATATATTTATTTTACATATTTAATGGTTTTCGCTAATTATTATTATTATTGTATTAGATTTTCATTTTATTAATTTCTTAATGCTAATTTAGTGGACATTTCTTGTATGATGGATCGAAATCTTTATTATTCTTATTCATATTTTTATTTTTAATTAATTATTAGATTATTTAATTCTTATATTTTTTTATTATTTGTATTATGATTAGATTCAATATTGCAGTCATGATTATTATCTTAATTATTATTATTATGAATTATGGTATTATTTTATTCAATGGTCATATTTTTTTCTATTATTTCTGAAGTAATTGGTGTATATGAATTTGAGCGACTATGTAATTTAATATTTTCGATCTTTTTATCAATCTAATATAATTATGATGTTAATTCTTATTCCTCAAACGATATGGTATTTTATATTATATTTAAATCTTCCATTTATTATTTTGAATTGGATTTGTTCTCATCAATCTAATTACTGAGCTCATTGAATTTATGGGCAAGGTTTAATTTGTTTTAATCTAATTTTCTCTATGGAGATGGAGAGTGCCGCCATTCCTTTTTCTCTGTAGAATTAAGAGTATTTAATTAAATGGAATAATCATTTTGATTTTTTTATTGAGCATTTTACTTTGGCATCATATATCGTGGTAATTTTTTTTCTTGGGATGTAGAAATTTCATTTTGTGTTTCTTGATTATTGTTCTTTACACTCTCAAATTTATTTTCTAGCATCTAAATCATACATTAAAAAAATATACATAGTGAAATTTAATAAAAAATTACATTAGGACTAATTGATCGAACTTTACTCTATTATTAATCTAAATCAAAATCAAGGTTATTGATTTATACACAATAATAGGCTACAGCCCTCTTGTCAGTAGTTTATATCATAGATTTTTTAACATTCATTTTTGAAAGCCTTCTATTCAAATAATTTTATATATTTATATCAGCCACTCCCAATAACTACATTGAATTATTTGATTAATGATAAAAATATAATTTAATCTGTTTTTAATTTTATTTAATAAAAAATATAAAGAAATAAAATTATTTAGATACTATGCATTCGGATTCAGCTCCTAAGCACATCTTCTAATAGAATTAAATTTTCTCATCCAATTAAATCTTATAAATGCTTCCCATTTATTGAGTGTTTTCATAATTTATATTATTTGTTTTAATCAACTATCGTTATGACCCTTATTAGATCAAATGAATATATTACCTTTTTTTAGAAAAGTAAGAACCTTAGAATCCTATTAAATTTAAATCTGAGATATTTCTAGACACATAACTAATATAGTAAAATCTATCATCTATTCTTTACCCTATTTTTTCATTTATATCTTTTCTTTTTATATTATTAGCAAATTTTTACTATTATTTAAATAATAAAATAATTTTATTGAAAAATTTTTAAATTAAATCTGATCATTATTTTTTAATTTGATTAATACAAATTAAAATTTTATTTTATTCCTAAATATTCACAAATAAAGAAATTCACACAACTTTTTTAAAAAAAGACCTAAAAGCATTATATTAAATGAATATAAAATTTAATAAAATATTTAGATATATAATTACTATAGTGTTGTTTAAATCTTAGAATCTTTTTTATTATCCTTTTTATTATCTTTTTTATTATTATTGTTATTGAAAATAATTGATTGTTTTGATGATATTTATTGGGAATTATATTAAATCTATTCTTGTTGTTTATTACTGGCCTATGTCTTACTAGCTATATTTATGATTTTTTCTTTTGAATATGTAAAATAAATTTATTAGTAAAAATTAAATACTATTATCAATTTATTAAGATGTTCCTCTAACTTAAGGCTCATAATATTCTTCACTTTATGAATTAGATTAATCATCCGATATTTATTAATTAAACTATTTTTCTATTTAATCTTCACATTAATAATATGTATTCCAATTATATTATACCCTATGTATCATATGCTATATCATTCTCGTCCATTATTTTCTAGTTTTATTTTGTATGAATTTATAATATTTCTGATCTATATGCCTCTTAACTAATGGTATTTATAATATCCTTAACTTATGATGATTCAATTTCATTTATTATATCGTTTTCAGAACTAATATAAAATATATATATATATAAATTATTTATATTGATGTACCAGTCTATACTTTCTAAATTGAATATGAATTATTCTATCTCGCTGGACTATAGGATAGATAAATTAATTGAAAATATTGCAAAGATTTTTAAATTTATTAACTTAAAATGAGGATTCAAAACATATTCTAATATAATAATTAATTATATTTTTTTACCATTTAATTGATGATCTAATATTGGTTTGATTAAAATCCTTTATTGGTCATCACTAAAGGTGTAAGCTATATAAAATAATGCTGATATTTAATCAAAATATTTTTCATAGATTTATTGTAACAATCTAAAATAATCTATGATGTATTTAAATAATATTATACTCATAAGCATCAGTATAAGTCAGTTATAATTTATCAATCAACGTATAGCACGTTAAGAATTCTTTATTATTTATATATTCTAATATCTTTTATTCATGATTATTCATTTTAGAATATTTAAGTATTTTTTAATTTTAGCATATTACTTATTTAATTTTAAAAAATATTATGATTTTCCCGCTTTTAAAACCAAATAAATAAAATAGTGAGATTATATTTATAAATATAATAATTAATTTTTTTTTCGCTGAATAAACTGAGAAGATTTATATATTATAATAAATTAGAATAGGAGGAAGGCAGAGATAAAAAAATTAAAATAATTTCAGAAACCTGTATATATGATTATAAAATTTTATATTTAAAAATTATTTTTGCATATTTAAAATAATATATAATTATAAAGACCATTTCCAGTGCTTAAATATGATAAAAAGCGAATAGATTTAATAGAACAATTAATTCGAACTGACATAATCTCGATAATCAGTATAAATAATATGTTTACACATTTTATAATAAATATTATTTTTTAAATAAAAAAATAATGATACAGAGATCTAAAAAACCAATTGAATCAATATAAGAATAATCTTTTGATTATGAAAACTACAATAATTAACAGGAAAATGAGATTTAGAATGAAATAGATATAAGTTATAATAATAATGTATTGTAGTTATAAGAATAATCTATTTTAGGTTATAATATAAATGAAGAATAAGAAAATAATTAAGATATATAAATTATTGTGGGTATGGAAAATATAGATCTTAGTTAAGATCTTAGTCTATAGATAGATATTAGATAATATATATAATAGCTATAAAAATAATTGAATCGTTGTTATATATTAATTTTAGTTACTATCGTAATAAATATTATGTAAATAGTAATGATGCCTGGATAAATCAATAAACATTGGAGTAAAAACAAATGCGACGATACCTACTTGGTTTGTCTTATGGCTTAATATTTTTAACATCAGTATTATTTAATGAAATTATTGTTGATAACTAAAAAATGGATGAATCAATGTTATTTTGGTAGATAATGTCCTTAAGGTGTATAGGTTTTCCTAACTACAGAAATAATGCAGGAGTAATAAATAAAATTTAATAAGGTATTACAGTTAATACTAAATAAATCCTCTAAATTGGGAACAATAAATAAAATTATTTATTTTTGGATGTTCTTGCTAGGAAATACACAATTTCTTTCATCCTAAAAAGTATTAGATTCATGGTATTTCATATAAATACTCACACCTGGATGGATTATCTCATTTATTGGTATCATATGTTTATTAGGCTTTTGCCTAACTATCCCATTAATCACTTGTTATAATTTTTTCAGGGATCGATTTGCACAACGAAGAAGAATGTAAATTTTGCTCGCCACAATCCCTCAAGCAAAATAATTTGAAAAAATAACCTAAAAAACTAATCAACCCTGTTATATTTGTCTCCAAGAATTTGAAAAAAAAGATCTAATCGTACAACTAAAATGCAATGCTGGACATATTTTACACCTCGAATGTATAAAACCATGGATTGAAACGAAATCGTAATGTCCAGTATGCAGGAGTGAAATAATATGAAATTATTCTATATTATTGATAATATTATATGCTTTTTAATAAATTATTATATTTTTGATTATTTTCATAAAATTTTAGTTTGTGATAAATCATGAACGGAATAATACAAAAAAAAACAAATTAAACATTGGACCTTTTTTAAATTTAAAAATTAAAATTAAAGATTTTAATAAAATATACATATATAAATAATAAAATAATGTAGGGCACCGAATAAGCACACAATGAGGATCCAGATAACAGACTTGAAGTAATCAAACGAATCAAGGAATACCCTGCTAATGAACGTGTTCATCTTATAGCTTTAAATCACTATCTTGAGCAAAAAAAGAATCAAGATAAAGAATTAGAGGCAGAAACCGATAAATTATAAAATTTATATGATTTAAAATGCATCCCATATTATTAAGCTGTGAATATAAAAATTAATTAATTAATTTATTTATTTATTTTATATTTTTAGTAAAATGAATTTGCTCTTGGTGAGAAAGCCATTAATGAAGAAGTGTAAAAGACTATTGAGAGTTTCTTGTTAGATGAGGAATTATCATAGTATTAATAGTATTAGAATGATGTATTACCAGACTATTGGTTTAAGATTGTGAAGTAATTTTATTCAACTGATGCAAACAAAGGATTGGTAAGTGATTAGGATATGGAAATACTTAAATTCCTTCTTAAAATTGAGCTTGAGCTATATGAAGGAAAGAATGATTTTAAGCTAATTTTTACATTCAGTTAGAATGAATATTTTGATAACACTGTCTTATCAAAACATATTATTTATTCTGATGATAAGTAAAAAGCAGAATATCCTATTAAATCTATTGGAACCTAAATTAATTGGAAGGATGAATCAAAGAATGTTACAGTGAAATAAGTATCAAAAAAATAAAAGAATAAGAAAACTGGTGCCTCAAGAGTAGTAAAAAAACTTGTAAAAGCAGATAGTTTCTTTAATTTGTTCAGATCTGTAGAGAGTATCGAGGATGATGATGAAGTAAAAATAAATAATATTTAAAATATTTATTTATAGTCCCAAGAATAAATGGATTAAGATTTCGATATAGCCAGAGAATTCGTTGAAACCATCTTACCAAATTAACTGGAATTGTATTTAGGTATAGACATCGGAGATGATGATGAAGACTTTGAAGATATGGGCGATGAAATTGATGACGATGAAGATGATGATGATGATAATAATGATGATGAAGATGATGATGAAGACGATAAAAAAAAGAATAAAGATAAAAAAAAGGTAATTCTATTAAAATATATATAAATTAAACAAAAATATATGAAGCCACACAAGAAATCCGGTGATCTTAAAGGTGAACCAAAAGGACAAAAATAAGAATGCAAATAACAATGAGAGTTTTAAACAATATTTTATAAAATAAAAAAATGTTAAAATAAATTAACTTATTTAAATAAATAAAATATTGTGTAAAAAGAATACTTTTAAATTAAAATTCACAAACCTTTCCATTACTAATCACAATTAAAAATCCATTTCAGAAATAATTTAATATAATCCATATTTACAATTATTTAATATAATC
>Ga0102914_1000148_pt1 | contig 10348 bp, 8 predicted proteins | sample Colrivmeta1561A3_FD_78198 | JGI IMG/M metagenome (GOLD analysis project Ga0102914, IMG submission 78198) | Estuarine microbial communities from the Columbia River estuary - metaG 1561A-3 | ecosystem: Environmental > Aquatic > Marine > Intertidal zone > Estuary | place: USA: Columbia River Estuary...
AAATTGTAGCGACTGCCTTGCTGCAATTGTGAGAACCGCCTTGAGTATCGTTCGGGGGCAGTATGTGATCACATCTAAAGGGGGGCGCAATACCGTATTGGCGGTGTTGTCCCGCTGTGTATACTCCGCTTTGCCTACTCTTATAGGGCGCAGACAGTTCGGCTTGTTAGGATGAGTTTGTTGCAGTCCTCAACTATTTTTCTGAAGGTTTCACCTTAAAACGCATGATGACATTGTTACGAAAATACTGGGTTGGGTTGATTGTGCTGTTGGTATTGGTTGCAATTGCCGTGGGCTGGCAATTCTGGTCACAAAAAAATGCTGCGCCAGAATACAAGACAACGAAAATTGAAAAAGGTAGCCTCTTTGCCACTGTCTCTGCATCAGGCACCCTGAGTCCAGTAGTGTCAGTTCAAGTTGGCTCGCAGGTTTCTGGTCAGCTCAAAGAAATTTTGGTGGATTTCAACAGTGAAGTTAAGCAAGGCCAATTGATTGCCCGGATTGATCCGGAGACGTTTGAATATAAAGTTCGTCAAGCGCAGGCAGATGTGGATGCCGCACGGTCGCAGGTGTTCACACAACAGGCGACTATTAATGCACAAAAAGCGGAAGTGTCGCGTATTGATGTCAATACTGCGGATGCAAAAAGTGATTTTGATCGTAAGCAGCAGTTATTTGAACAAGGTTTTATTTCTGCTGCTGATCGTGACAAAGCGCGTGCTACCTATAATGCCTTCGTTGAGCAATCTAAAACCACGCGTGCACAAGTTGCCGTTGCAGAAGCGAATGCCCGAAATGCAGAGGCAATTGTGAAGCAGCGCGAGGCATCTTTAGCGCAAGCCCGGATTGACTTGGAGCGCACCGCAATTAAAGCGCCCGTTAATGGCATCGTCATTAAACGCAGTGTTGAAAAGGGCCAAACGGTTGCCGCAAGTTTGCAAGCGCCAGAGTTGTTTATCATTGCCGAGAATTTGACGGACATGCAGGTGGATACGTCGATTGATGAATCAGAAATTGGACGTGTTCGTCTTGGTCAAAAGGCGACCTTTACGGTAGATGCATTCCCCGGTCGCACGTTTGAGGGCACTGTTCAGCAAATCAGAAAAGCTGCGCAAACTGTGTCCAACGTGGTTACTTATACTGTTGAGGTCAGTGCTGTTAATCCCAACAAAGAATTATTGCCTGGCATGACAGCCAATGTGCGCATTGTGACGGAGAGTCGTACCGATGTGTTAAAAGTCACAAATGCTGCTTTACGATTTAAACCTGCGGGGACTGAAGGCGAGAAAGCCACCAATACACCTGCTAGCGCAACATCAACGGCGTCTCCACAGCAGGGTGGGCAGCAAAGGGCCTTGCGGGAGCGCCTCGAAAAAGAATTGCAGCTCAACGACAATCAGAAATCCACATTGGATGCAATTTTCTCTGGCATGCGGGAAAAATTTATAGCAGCGCGGGAGGCGCCAGAGGGTGAGCGGCAAAGAATAGCAGAGCGTCATCGTGCAGAAATGCGAGCGCAGATTATGCAAATGCTGACACCAGAGCAAAAGAAGAAATATGAGGAGATTATCGCTGAAAGTGGTGATCGTCGTGGCGGTGCGGACGGCACTTCTGGAGCAAAAGCGCGTCTGTATACGCTCGATCAAAATAAACAGATCAAAACATTGCATGTGCGACTTGGCTTATCGGATGGCACGACAACGGAGGTCATTGGTCAGGAGCTACAGGAGGGGATGGAAGTCATCACGGGGATCGCACAGGGACAGGCTGGTAGTGCTTCCAAGCCAGCGCAAGCAGCCGGTCCACGGATGTTCTAGGAGGGCTAGTTATGGCGCATCTTATCGATACCAGAGAGCTGATCAAGGAATATGTCATGGGCACTAATCATGTGCTTGCATTGAATCGGGTATCGATCACCATTGATGAGGGTGAGTTTGTTGCCATTATGGGTGCTTCAGGCTCGGGAAAATCAACCTTTATGAACTTGCTTGGTTGTCTGGATACGCCTACGTCGGGCGAGTATGTATTGGCGGGCGAAAATATTTCTGCATTATCGGGAGATGCTCTTGCCGCAATTCGCAATAAACGCATTGGCTTCATTTTCCAGCAATTTAACCTGTTGCCGCGCACGTCAGCGCTGGATAATGTGGAATTACCCCTGTTGTATGCCGGAACGCCTGTGACCGAGCGAAAGGCGCGTGCAACTCAACGATTGGCTGAAGTTGGCTTGGGTGATCGCACAGACCACCATCCTGCGCAGTTGTCGGGCGGACAGCAACAACGTGTCGCAATTGCACGGGCCTTGGTGAACAATCCCTCGTTGATTTTGGCAGACGAGCCAACGGGGGCATTGGATTCTCGTACCAGTGTCGAGATCATGGCGCTCCTACAAAACCTCAATCATGCGGGGATGACAATTGTCATGGTGACACATGAACATGACATTGCTGCTTTTGCGACGCGCATCATTACCTTTCGCGATGGGGCAGTGGTGAGTGATGTGCCAAATACACCATTGAATGCGCAAGAGCAATTGGCTGGTGTCGATGCTGCAGTATCAGGGGCAGTGGTATGAATTTACTTGCGACGTTGCGTATTGCAATGAATGCGCTGCGCGTGAATAAATTGCGATCAAGTTTGACGATGCTCGGCATTATTATTGGTGTTGCTGCTGTGATCACGATGATTGCGGTGGGTGCTGGTGCGCAATCACGCGTAGAAGAGCAGATCAAAAGCCTTGGCTCTAATTTAATGATTATCATCCCAGGTTCAACAACGGCATCGGGTGTGCGCTTAGGCGCTGGCGCAAATCAAAATTTAACTGAAGACGATGCGCTAGCCATTCAAAAAGAGGTGCCAGAAGTGCAGGTTGCTGCGCCATCGACACGCGGCACTGGGCAAGTTATTGCTGGCAATACTAACTGGTCAACCCAAATTTATGGCGTTACTCCAGATTATTTTGAGGCGCGTGAATGGCCTTTATTAGAGGGCAGAATGTTTGAGCAGGCTGAACTCAATAGTTCGTACAAAGTGGCGATCGTTGGGCAGACCGTGGCAAAGCAACTGTTTGGTGATATGTCACCAATGGATCAAACGATACGCATCAAGAAAGTTCCCTTCATCATCATTGGTGTGCTCGACCGTAAGGGGCAAAGTATGATGGGGCAAGATCAAGATGATGTGGTCATGGTGCCGCTATCAACGGCGCGCAATCGATTGTTTGGTAACGCGCAGGGCAAGTTACGTCGGGTGAGTTCGATTCAAGTCAAGGTACTGCAAGGTGCAAGCATGCAAGTGGCAGAGGATAAAATCCGTGACTTGATGCGACAACGGCAGCGTACGCAACAAGGGCAGGATGATGCGTTCACGATCCGCAATTTGACAGAAATTTTGCAAGCGCAAGAAACTTCATCGCGTGTGATGACTTTGTTGTTGGCGGCAGTTGCCTCTGTGTCGCTTTTGGTTGGAGGAATCGGCATCATGAACATCATGCTCGTGTCAGTGACTGAGCGCACGCGTGAAATCGGCTTGCGCATGGCCGTCGGGGCAAGAGGGCGTGATATCTTGATGCAGTTTTTGGTAGAGGCTGTCACGCTATCGCTGATGGGAGGGCTTTTAGGGATTGCGTTAGGTGTTTCTGCGTCCTATGCGATTGGTGAGTTGGCTGGCTGGGTAACGCGTCTATCGCCTGAGTCGATTGTGTTGGCAGTGGGATTTTCTGCGGGGATTGGAATTTTCTTCGGGTTTTATCCAGCACATAAAGCATCGAAGTTGTTGCCGATTCAGGCATTGCGGTATGAGTGATTTATCTTGTCGCGCTGGATGTGGCGCATGTTGTACCGCGCCATCTATTTCATCGGCGATACCCGGTATGCCAAAGGGCAAACCTGCGGGTGTTCGTTGTATTCAATTGGATCAGGATAATCGCTGCAAAATTTTTGCGAGTCCCGATCGTCCCGCAGTGTGCGCAAGTTTGAAGCCTTCTAGCGAAATGTGTGGCAACACGAGAGAGGATGCGATGGTGTATTTGACGCGACTTGACCGATTAACATCAGGATAGTGCTGATGTGCTTCAAAAAAGCCAGCGCTTCTATTTTATCAAACGACTACAATTCCACTTCTTACATCTTTTTTAATCGCATTTTTATTCACTAAACGCCCGTTATGGATTTTGTACTTGCATTCAAAGCGCTCATCATGGGCATTGTCGAAGGACTGACCGAATTCCTTCCCATTTCATCCACCGGCCACTTGATTTTAGCTGGAAGCTTACTCAATTTTACGGGTGAAAAAGTCAAAGTATTTGAAATCGTGATTCAAGCGGGAGCGATTTTCGCCGTGTGTTGGGAGTACCGCATAAAAATTCTCCAAGTCTTGTGTGGCATGTTCAACGATAGGAAAGCGCAGCGATTTTTACTCAATCTTTTTGTTGCGCTTCTTCCCGCAGCCGGTTTGGGATTTTTGTTTGGTAAAAAGATTAAGGCGTACTTGTTTGCGCCAATACCTGTTGCATTGGCTTTTATTGTGGGCGGCTTCATTATTCTTTGGGTGGAGCGGCGTCGCAAAACAAATGGGGTGGGTGCGCGGATCGACTCGGTAGATGATATGACGTTAGTAGATGCACTGAAAGTGGGATGCGCACAGGCATTTGCTTTGATTCCTGGGACAAGCCGATCGGGTGCAACGATTATTGGCGGCATGATGTTTGGTTTGTCGCGCAAGGCGGCTACGGAATTTTCTTTTTTTCTCGCGATTCCCACTTTGCTTACCGCGACCATGTATTCGCTTTACAAAGAGCGTGCTTTGTTATCTGCGGCGGATATTCCCTTATTTGGCATTGGTACTATCGCTGCATTTGTGTCAGCATTTTTGTGCGTGAGATGGTTGCTGCGCTATATCAGTTCGCACGACTTCACCGTGTTTGCCTGGTATCGGATTGTGTTCGGCATCGTGGTGATTGCCAGCGCGTATAGTGGTGTCGTTGTGTGGGCGGATTAATTTCGATGTCTGAAAATAACAGCAGCACAAGAGCATTACACATTTTGCAAACAGTCTTTGGTTATGCCTCTTTTCGTGGTCAACAGGCTGAGATTGTGGGGCAGGTGGCAGGTGGCGGTGATGCATTGGTGTTGATGCCAACCGGCGGGGGCAAGTCGCTTTGTTATCAAATACCTGCATTGATGCGTGATGGTGTTGGTGTGGTGGTGTCGCCTTTAATCGCCTTAATGCAAGATCAGGTGGATGCCTTGGCGGAGTTAGGGGTGCGTGCTGCGTTTCTGAATTCGACGCAGACGTTTGAGGAGGCAATGCGTATTGAGCGTCGTGTGCGCGGTGGGGAGTTGGATTTAGTCTACGTCGCCCCAGAGCGCTTGATGACGCCGCGTTGCCTTGATTTACTGGAGTCCTCCAAGATCGCATTGTTCGCTATTGATGAAGCGCATTGCGTATCGCAATGGGGGCACGATTTCCGCCCTGAGTATATCAAACTGTCAATCTTGCATGAGCGATTTCCCGCTGTGCCGCGCATCGCATTAACGGCAACAGCAGACCCGCAAACCCGGGCAGAAATTGCAGATCGTTTGCAGTTAAATAGCGCGATGCAGTTTGTGTCTTCGTTTGATCGTCCCAACATTCGCTACGAGATCGTAGAGAAAGCGAATAGCCGTAATCAGTTGCTCGATTTTATCGAGACTGAACACGCAGGCGAGGCAGGTATTGTGTACTGCTTATCCCGAAAAAAAGTGGAGGAAACAGCAGAGTTTTTAAATGATAGCGGCGTAACAGCCTTGGCGTACCACGCTGGCATGGACCTGAAAATTAGGACCAAAAATCAGGCGCGATTTCTGCGTGAGGAATCCATTGTGATGGTCGCTACAATCGCGTTTGGTATGGGTATCGACAAGCCTGATGTGCGTTTTGTGGCGCATCTTGATCTGCCAAAAAGTATCGAAGGCTATTACCAAGAAACGGGACGTGCTGGACGAGATGGCGCTCCTGCACATGCATGGATGGCATATGGTTTGCAAGATGTGGTGCAGCAGCGTCGCATGATTGATGAGTCAGAGGCAGATGAAACATTTAAGCGTGTGCAAGGTGGAAAGCTCGATGCGATGTTGGGTTTGTGTGAGACGCTTCATTGTCGGCGTGTGCGCTTGTTGGAGTATTTTGGCCAGTCAGCGACGCCATGTGGTAACTGTGACACTTGTCTTAACCCGCCCAGAGCATTTGATGGCACTGTGCTGACACAAAAATTATTATCTGCGATTTATCGGGTTGATCAGCGCTTCGGTGCGGGGCATGTTGTTGATGTATTGCGCGGTATGGATACCGACAAAATAAAGCAGTGGCAGCATGACAAATTATCGACCTTTGGCATTGGTTCAGAATTGAGCGAAGCGGAGTGGCGTGCGATATTGCGTCAGGCGATTGCGCTCGGTTTGGTGGCAGTGGATTACGATGCTTACAATGCCCTGAAATTAACGGATGCGGCGCGACCAGTACTGCGTGGCGATCAACAAATTCAATTGCGACAGTATCAAAAACCGGTTAAGCAAAAGCGCCAAACGAGCAAGCCAAAGGGGTATGTGGAAAGCGATTTGTCCACTTCGGAACAAGTTATTTTCGACAAACTTCGTTGGTGGCGCGTGGAAACGGCGCGTAAGCACAATGTCCCCGCCTATGTGATTTTTCACGATGCAACTATGCGTGAAATTGCAAAAGCAAAACCAGGCTCCCTTGGCGATTTGCGCAATATATCCGGCGTGGGTGAGAAGAAGCTGGAAACCTATGGCGAAGAGATCGTCTCAATGATTGCTGATATAGCGTGATGCGATGAAGCCTAGTATTCCTTGTTCTGAATGAGCGGTAAGCAATCGCTGTTTCTAAGATGTTTTTTTGGTAAAAACGAGATCCCACACACCATGGCCGAGTCGCAGGCCACGATTTTCAAATTTTGTCACAGGACGATAATGAGGGCGGGGCGCATACGTATCCGCAGTATTGTTGAGCGTGGATTCTGCTCCTAAGACAGCGAGCATTTGTTCAGCATACTCTTGCCAATCCGTGGCGCAATGGAGATAGCCACCTGTTGCAAGTCGTGAGCTTAATAAGCTGACGAAGGGACTTTGAATTAAGCGGCGTTTGTTATGACGCGCTTTATGCCACGGATCAGGAAAAAACACATGCACACCTGCTAAAGAATTGGGTGCAATCATGTGCGTGATAACTTCAAATGCATCGTGTTGAATGAGCCGTAAATTCGTCAATCCTTGCTCACCGATGCGCTTCAATAAACTGCCAACGCCTGGCGTGTGTACCTCAACGCCGAGGAAATTGTTCTCAGGCAGACTTGCGGCAATTGTTGCCGTCGTTTCACCCATGCCAAAACCAATTTCCAATACCGTCGGCGCGCTTCTGTTGAATGCAGTTGAGTAATCAAGCAGCGCTTTGCTATACGGAATGGCAAATTGTGGCCCTAGCGTTTCAATTGCGCGTGCCTGTGCAATGGACAGTCGGCCGGCTCGCGTGACGAAGCTACGAATACGTTGTTCAGTTGGATCGTAAAACAAGGTCTTAGCGCCATCGTTAAAATTATTGTCAGACATGATGAGATGAGGATGGAGTGAATTATGCAGCGGTGGAATAAAATATAGGATAGGGCACCGTTTTGACAGGCTGGATTATCTCATACAGATGTCATGCTAAAAATGCACATGGCCGAGTGCGAGCAAATAGGTGTTGGAGCGGGTGAAGGGGATCGAACCCTCGTCTAAAGCTTGGGAAGCTTTCGTTCTACCATTGAACTACACCCGCGGGAAATCTACGCTACTTGGCTTTAACCGATAAATGGCGATTGACCACTCAATAATGCCTGCGAAGCCACATGATAGATGCATACTCGCATTTGTTCAATTGCAGTTTCTCGGTTTAACAGAATGATGTAAAGATGTGCGGTCATCGTAGCGGCGCATCTGGCGATACACTGCCAGAAAATGGGGAGGCTTCATCGTGCTCCGATTGATCGATATTTATTTTTGGGAGAGGATTGCCATTGGAATCCATCGCCGGTTCTACTGAGAATTTGCTGGATATTAATTCTTGCAATGCGCTTGCTGAAATGAGGGAGGCCAATTCATCCACCAGAGGGGGTATCTGATTGGGATCCCCAGGTTCTGTAAAGGATAAAAATCGTTGTATTACATTAAATACCTCAATAGCATTGTGCTCATGCATTGGCAAATTTGGCTGACGAACTAAAGCGAGTGCACGAAGAAAGGAGTTAGTAGCGCCAAATTGAATGCCTGAATCACGAATGTTATTGAGCAATTGAGAAAATGAGATTGTTGTGGCGTTAAATGGTAAAGGAAATTGTGGAGTGAACGCGCCAAACGTTGGGCGAGTTGTAATTGATCTGCCGCGCAAGCGACTTGCGACTTCTGCCTCAACAGTGTGAGCGATGAGATTTTGCGATGAGGCACCATCCATACTGATATTGTCAGTACTTTGTTCCGAAGGTCTACCCAACTGAAGCAGTTCGGCAATTGCAGTGGACGTAATATAGCCGCTTCTTAAATTAGTAATAAATTGACGGGCACTTTGTCTTTCGGTTGTAAATAATCGTCTGTCTAAGCGATTGCTGGGCGATCTATTGTGATCTTCTGTGCCGGAAAACAGCACAGTACGAAGCGATCCTAGGTTGGGTGTTCCAGTACGCCTGTCAGAGCGAGAATTTCGGCGTATTAATGGCGGTAGTACGGTGTTGTTCGTTCTGCGTGGTGGTGTACTTTGCTCGATTTGAGTGGGTATATTGGTCGCATTGCGGAGTACAGAGGATGATCGTGTTGGATCGATTGAACGAATGTTTCTGGAAGGATCCAGAGGATTTTGATTTACGGCTGACGATGAAGCGCTATTAAGAGACGCTGTCAGTGCAAAGCGACCTCGTATTTCGGCGTTGTCATCGTTTGGGGTCGGCAAAATTGAATTGCCATTGTTTCCAATTCTTCTCATGGTTGAAATTTTTTCTGGTAGTACCCATGACAATCACACCTGAAGCGGATTCACGCAATGGGTGACAGGAATAGAAGGTGAGAAAGTTCGCTTTCATGGCGCCTCGCAGGCATTATTGCGCTGTCAATCGCCGTTTTTAGGTTAAACGCCGCTCATGCACAGGTATTTCATTTCGAGATATTCCTCGATGCCATATTTGGAACCTTCGCGCCCAAGCCCCGATTGTTTAATGCCCCCAAAGGGCGCTACCTCACTAGAGATTAAGCCAGTATTGATGCCAACCATGCCGTATTCTAATTTCTCCGCAACGCGCCAAACGCGGGCGATATCGCGTGAATAAAAATAACTCGCTAGGCCGAAATCGGTATTGTTCGCAGCAGAGATGGCTTCTTCTTCGGTCGAAAATTGAGCGATTGCAGCCACTGGCCCAAAGGTTTCTTCCTGCATGATTTTCATGTCTGCACTGACGTTGGACAACACTGTGGGTTCATAGAAACTACCGCCTAGTGCATGTCGTTTTCCACCAACGTGCAATTGTGCGCCTTTGGCCTGTGCGTCGGCAACATGCTCTTCTACTTTTGCCAGGGCTTGCGCATCGATCAGCGGTCCTTGGGTGACGCCGGCTTGCATGCCATTCCCCACCTTAAATTGGACGACAGCCTTGGCGAGTCGGTCAACAAAAGCGTCGTATATGGACTCGTGCACATAAAAGCGATTAGTGCAAACGCAAGTTTGACCGGCGTTACGATATTTAGAAATAAGCGCACCTTCAACTGCGGCATCTAGGTCAGCGTCCTCGAATACGATGAAAGGGGCATGGCCCCCAAGTTCGAGTGCTAACTTCTTCAGGGTGGGCGCGCATTGCTGCATCAAGATGCGACCGACTGGTGTTGAGCCAGTAAACGAGAGGTGCCGAACGACCGGACTGTCACATAATAATTTTCCAATGGCGACAGATTGCTCTGCGTCGGCCGTCAGGACATTGAAAACACCTGCAGGGATGCCGGCGCGGTGCGCTAATTCAGCGATTGCTAACGCAGATAAGGGCGTTTGTTCAGCAGGTTTGACGATGATGGTGCAACCAGCTGCAATAGCAGGTGCGACCTTGCGCGTAATCATGGCGATGGGAAAATTCCAAGGTGTGATTGCGGCACAGACACCGATCGGTTGTTTGATGACGAGCATCCGCTTATCGGCAGATGAGGAGGTCATCACGTCGCCATTGATGCGCTTGGCTTCTTCTGCAAACCATTCAATGAAGCTTGCGCCATAACTGACCTCACCTTTTGCTTCAGCAAGTGGTTTGCCTTGTTCTGCCGTCATCAAGATAGCGAGGTCG
>Ga0102914_1000153_pt1 | contig 10238 bp, 6 predicted proteins | sample Colrivmeta1561A3_FD_78198 | JGI IMG/M metagenome (GOLD analysis project Ga0102914, IMG submission 78198) | Estuarine microbial communities from the Columbia River estuary - metaG 1561A-3 | ecosystem: Environmental > Aquatic > Marine > Intertidal zone > Estuary | place: USA: Columbia River Estuary...
ATAAAAAAAAAAAAAAAAAACCCTTAAATAATTCATTATAATCGTCCTCCTCATCGCGATTATTATTTTATTCATGTGAATCCATTATTGTATTTTATTATCAAATATTTTTATATTTGAATTTTTATAATATATATATGAATATATATATATAAATATAAATTAAATAGTTCATATAAATAAAATAAATTTATTAGCTTAAATCATTTTTATATGAGAGATCTTCTAACTTCAACCTTAAAACACTCCTGAAACATTCGTATATACTCCTAACATTTCGCAATTGAGACTTTCATTGAATCAAGGCTCATACATTCCTAATATATTAAATCAACATATTATTATTTAAAAAGCAATCAATTTTTAAATAATTTCAAATATCGTTTTACATTTATTTCAGGATTTCTTTGAATACAAACCTATTCAGCATAGTTGTATCCTTTAGCCATTTTGGATATCTAAGGAACTTTTTAATTTGATTAATTTTCTTCCATTTTTATTAATTTATGTTTATTTATTTTTTTTTTTTTTTATTAATATATTAAAATAAAAATATAGTATTATCTAATAGGATATAAAAATAAAGAATGTAATATATTCCGCATTTATCAAATAGATAAGATGTATAAACAGTGTACTAATCATTAATGATTGCATATAATCGTCTGGCCTAGGTATTAAGAAATAGTGATGGGGGCGGTAATTAAACAACAAACTAAAATCAATTCGGAGATATATAATTAGATAGTGATATATAATGCGAATCTATAATTAATTAAGAGCTTTCAAAAAGCAATGTAGTTAAATATGTACTCTCAGAGGAAACCCCTTAACCTATTTTGATGAATGAAAATGGCAGTTTAATAATTACATTTGATCCTCTTGATGGTAGCTCTATCATAGGATGCAATTGGACTGTGGGAACCATAGTTGGAATATGGGAATACGATGAGAGCATTCTAATTGGAAAAAAGGGTAAAGATTTAATAGCATCTAGTTGCTGCATGTATGGTTCAAGAACCAGTGCTCTCTTTTATAATGACATCAAAAATTGCGTATAAGAATTATCAAATCAAATCGGTTTGATATACATATATACCTAATAAATATTTCTATACAAAATAGATGGTTCCTGGACAATTACAAGATCCGATATAAAGATCAAGAAGAAGGCAAATACCTTTTCACCCGGAAACCTACGATCTGTCTCAGAAAATGAGAATTATAAATAATTAGTAGATTTTTGGATAAGCTCAGGATACACTCTACGATATACAGGTAGTATATGATTTATAAATAATTATCAAAATAAAATTGCAATTATGTGATAGGGGGAATGGTTCCTGATATTTATCAAATATTTATTAAGGAATAGGGTATATTTTCAAACATGATTTCAATCAAAAACCCAGCTAAATTAAGATATTTATATGAAGTTGCTCCTATGGCGTATTTGGTGGAGAAAGCCAATGGGTAATCTACTGATGGCTTTTAATCAATACTGGATATAGTTGTATATGATTATGTGTAGCGCAGCGCTATAGCTGTAGGCAGCGAGGATGAGATCTAAAGAATTATTTAAATATTTAAGAAATGAAATATATTATATTTAAATATATTTCTTTTCCTATTTTAAAAAAAAAATTAAATTTAGTAAGTAAAAAATCAAATAATTTTCTATTATCATCTTCTTTTGTAATTATGAATAAAATTATCAACTTTTCTCCATTAATCATTGAGTGATGTTATTATCTCCATTTTAAATCTCGCAATAGCCTCTTAATCTGATATATTTAACGCCAGCATATCCTCTAAGTATTTTATATTATGAGCATACTATAACTCAGGTATACCTTAACAAAAAGGAAAAAAATTTGAATCATATTTTAAAAGTAATACCTGCTGATAAATTCATCATGAAAATATTAATCAAGAAGTTACCATGCTTACGTACCATATTATAAGCGTTAGTGCAGTCGCTCTGAAATTTTTTAAATAATTCGCCTTCCCTACCCCCCATCACAAAAGCCATCTTCATTTTGTTAAATATATATATATATTTATAAATATAATATAAAAAAAAAATGCAATTAAATTTACTTCAGGGGTCAAAACGAATTTGGTGCGTTCTCTATTGAATCCAAATTTTTTTTTGAAATTTCCCAAAAAATGTCCAAAATCTATATGAAATAAATGTCCTGTATCTGTAAGCATTATATTACCACTATGCCTATCACCGATACCTAGAATGTATGTGGCTACGCAATATCCTGCGCATGATCTAAGAAAATTATCTGTGGCAATCTCAAATGATTCAGGCTCGGTGTTCTTTTTTTTGAGATAATTCCATATAATTCTAGATTGAAATGCACCCATCAATCCCTATTCTAAATGAATCTTCTCTGTAGTACGGGAGTTCGTTACGACCTCAATCATACCAACCTAATCCTGTGTTGAGATCACCTTATATGGCTTCATACGAAAATCGTACCCTGATTCAAGCCATATCTTATCCATAATCTTTATCAATTATAATGTCAGCATATCTTATCTTATATCATCACCGTTCTTAAATATTATTTGTATAATATTTTTAGGTAAATCCTGAATTTCATTATTCTATTATTTTTCTATTAATTCTTATCGCTCCTTATCATCCTTTATTTACTTATTAATATCTTTTTTATTTTATTTCTGATTACTCTCTAAAATATTCAGATTATCAGGAATATTTTCGCATACTTAATTTATTTATATTTCATTAACATTATCATATGTTTCACAGTTTGATTTGATAACAAGCCAAAGCGGTAATTTTTTTGAATTCATTACCTTACACTATGATACAATAAATTCCTTACCCTCCATTCTAGAATCTAGGGCAAAGCATAACTTAGGTTAATCTAGACCAGGAGAGTCAAGTACTTGGTTAAAAACGGTAGGAAGTTTCTATACTAGTTGATTTAATTGGTTCTTCATGTGATCATTGAGAGCCTATTACTAGTTTTATTTGGTGCTCTATTCTTTTACGTTTTATGCAATGAGGTTCAATTCATCATTTAGTAATACCTCTTTCATGAGCTCGTCTCTAAATTCACCGCATAGCATTAGAATTTATTCAAGCATTAATGCATATCGTTCGTAGGTGGGTTTTAGGTGGAGTTGTGATCGTAAAAGCCAAAATAATTCATGGCCAACTACCCATAGATTATGGAGGCTTCGTTCTAATAGCATTTCAGCAAGTGGATTGAATAAATTTTTTTCGAATATTAGTCCTTGTGTGAGTTCAAGCATATATAATGCTAGCTCATCATCTGAGAATATTGAGACCCTTTCAACTGCATATAATCGTAGAAGTTCATCGGCAAATGGTGCGTCTAATAGAGGTAGTGCATCTTCTGGAGGTAGTGGAGTCCAAATTTTGATCATGTTATGTGCCTCCCTAACTTCTTCTGGATCATCCCATTCGATGGCCATTAAAAATATTTATAGTGCGTATGGTAATGTTTTATAGTGATTTCTGCATATGAGTAGTATGAATTTTTATTGATCTGTAAAATATTTTGTGTTGAGGGGGTTAACTTTGAGGAGTGTAGAAAGCATAGCGAGATCCTCTGTTTTCGGTGTAGTCTGCCATATTTTTTGCTTAGGATGCTCTTAAGCAGTTAATTACTCTTATAAATTTTCTTATTTCTTTGAATTCTATGTTGCATGCTAATGTACACTTCCAACACTAGAGTTCCTGAATGAAGACGAATTATTTGACTGAGATGAATTATTATTATGATTAATCATATATCCATACATATTTATACTACTTGAGGTATAATTATCTACAAAAATAATTGTAAAAAAAAAAATTAAAAATTAAAAATTAAAATTACTGGTTTAATCATCTATTCTTATAGTAGAACCCTATTATTCATGATGATATAATCCCTATTAATATCCATCATATAAACTTCTATGACCCAATTAAGTAAATTCATGGGTTTGAATTTATTTACCAGGATATGTATTAATAGAATTTCCCTAATTTAAAAAATTATAGCCTGGTCCTTTTAAATTTTTACTAAAACCTAACTCCTCCATTTATTTTTCATCCCTTAAACTCCATATCATATTATAATTAAATTAATCCAACTACACCAAGAGATGACCATATTTATCGTGCACGAATCTCTTCGACTCAGAAAGATTTGTAGGTCTAGATAATTTAGAATCATTTAAACCCCAGTACTAACCCATACACATTAATCTACAATCTATTTAATAAAAAGGCCATATATTTAATGAATTTATTGATTAACGAAATTATCTAGATTCATCAAATATATAAAATTATGTTGAACCAATTATTTAAGTTTCGCCCTGGCTTGAATATATGATAATATTAAAACAAAGCCTAGATTCCTTAGTTAATTATGATATTCTAATACCCTAAAATTTTAGCGTTTAATGGAAACGAGGATTAATAGAAAATGGTAACTTACGAGTTTCAGCTACAGAATATTTAGATAACAAATTACTACCATGATATATACTGGCCTATACAGAAATCAAATACGGAATAATATCCAATCCGTATTTTTTTTACATCAATGATATATCGTTTCCATATTCCTATCCCCCAAAAGCCAATCTCTTGTAAATCGATATGCTAGATTCCTCCTATTATGCCTCGCGAGAGTAATTTTTTATAAATTTTAAAAACATCTATGATTTGATATTATTTTTTTCTTTTTTTTTTTTTTCATCTTCATGATTTTCCTTATTTATTTTTTCCTCCAAGTTTGTTTATTTGGTAATGTATAATGGCTTAATCATTCCATTAGCCGTAGCTCTATCCTTTGGATCTAATGTATCACGATCGCTTTCAAATACCTAAATCAAATTTTCCAAACTATTAATTCTAACCTAAAAAGGCCAATCGCATTCACCAGAATATAGATTCATATTATTAATTTTCATTCCACCATTAAAATTATTCAATCTCTATAATTTATATATAATATTTTTTGTTTTTTTTTAAATGAAATAAATATTAAAAATAAAAAAAAAATAATAAAAAAAAATAATTACATTTTTTAGAATACAAATATCACTAATTTAATCATTCTGATTATATTTTTACTGTTAATTAATAAAAGATACGGGATTTTGTTAATGGGATGATGATAGCAATTTAATCTATTATATTTCTAATTATGAATTGTTGATCATTTTATTGGAATCTACTTATAATTATCCATATTGTTGCGTTTTTACAACTTCTTATTTTTGAGCTAAACTATACCTACTGTGCCTGGAATTATAGTCTGAGGATTTTTTTTAAAATTCACTTACTGAATGCTTTCGTATATCATCTTTTGGTTACTATTTTACTTAGGTGTTATTTGGATTGTATTAAATCTAAAATTAGGATTTAAATTATTCACTCAAGGATGTACAAAAACTTGTATTGTATTTTGGTAATTGTATTGGTGGATACCATAATAGAACAGGAACATTAAGAAACAGTTTCCAATTTATTGGAAGAAATTATTCATTCTATCTGATTATTATAGGTGGAAACATAGATTCTGAATTAGATTATTTAGGCATTTCTGTTAATATAACCTCAAGATGTTTCATACCCCTTAAACTAACCCTAACCCTATCATATGAAAGCATAGGATAATTTCCAGCAAGAAATTCTTTCAAACCTGATATTTATAATATAAACTAATTTGATTAATTTATTGTTCGTAATTTAACTTAATATTTTTAATACACCTCTCTAAGTATATTTTTTATTACCTCATCAGCACCAGTAACCAATCCTGCATCAATTTCAATTATATGATCCTATTATATATTTTACAATTACTCTTCATAAAAATTTAGCTTAACATTCAATTTAATTGAATGAATATTAGAAAAAGCCAAACTTAAATTAGATTAACATAAATATGTAGCTATCAATGTAGTTTATTTATGTAATAGATATGAAGGAATTTTTCTCCTCCTATATTATTCTATCTATTTTGTTAAAATCAACTGATTACCTCAAAATTAAATAGAAAAACAAACACCAATTATAAATTATAATATTAAATATTACCAGTCTTTAACTTCAAAAGATTTTCTATCAAATTTATTGCTTTTTGAGCTTTATCTCTATAATTCTAATCAACATCATGCTCCACATGGATCTAATTTGTATATATATTTAATGTATATATATGATGACTATCAGGATCTACACAAATTAACCAATTCTCAAATTAATTACTATCCCTTATTGTTTTAGTTGAATGTATATAATCCATTTTTTTTTTTTTATATATATATTTATATATCAGTAATGAAATTTATTTTTATTCTTTTTTTTTTTTTTTTTTTAAATAAAAATTAGTTAATAAGGCATTTTAAATTTAATATTATTTAATAAATAAATAAAAAAAAATCAATTAATTAATTAAATATGTCATAAGAATTCGACGACGAGGAATTCGGAGAGGTATATATTTTTAAATATAAATATATAATATTAGCTTGGTTTGGTGATTGGTGATTTTCATATTCCTACCAGAGCATCTGATCTACCAGATAAATTTAAGGAATTATTAGTTCCTAATAAAGTATAGTATGTGTTCTGTACAGGTAATGTTGGTTGTAGAGAGACAACAGATTGGATTAAGACCTTGTCAGGTAACTCTAATTTTGTTAAAGGTGAATGGGATGATTAAAAAGACTTAGTAGATAATAAGGTAATTAAAGTAGGATCATGGAGATTATTATTAGTGCATGGTCATCAAGTTATTCCATGGGGTGATGATGAAGCATGTGTTGGATTACTACGTGAATATGAAGCTGATGTTATTGTATGCGGACATACACATGAATAAAAAGTTAAATAAATAGGGAAAAAATATATAATAAATCCTGGTTCAGCAACAGGTGCTTATAGTCCATTATGCAAGTAAATAATTTAATTAATATTATTAATTAATAATTTAACAAAGGAATGTAGTTCCATCATTCATAATCATTGAATTTAAGGAACACTCACTAACAGCTTTCATGTATTCATTAATAGAAGATGAAGTCAAAATTGATAAAATAGTGCTACCTCTATAAAAATGAAAAATGCATTCATTAATTTAAAAAAAATATCACATCATAAAAAATATAATTATATATATATATATATATATTTAAGAATATAGAATAAAAAAAAATTAAAAGTATTTTCATAAAATGTATAAAATAAAAAAATAAATCCTCATAAAATGTTTATCATTTATATTTTTTTTATTTATCCTTAAATATTCTCGTTTTCTTTGATTCATTGAATTGCTAATGTTTTTAATTTTATGATATTTTTTATTAATTCCTGTATTTACAAAAATATACTACAAACCAAACTAGCAAAGATATAAAAAGGCAAACTTCTAAAATAAGTACTATATAAGTTAAAATTTAAAATGAATAATTTTATATAAATATATGAATATAACTTCTTATGAGCCAATCCATAATTTTAGTAATTGGTGTAACATTTTCCTAAAAGGTTATATCTAGATAGAGGGGATCATTAAAATATGCTCCATTACTTGGAAAATAGGTATTATCTATTATTATTTAATATGTCTTATTTTCATCTAAATTTATTTAGGTCTATAGCGGTTATAAACAAATAAGGAAGAAGAATTATTTACATTTGATTAATTAAAATTTTAACGTTTCAAATAAGTTGATTGTGTTTGATATAAAAAACTACAAGTTTGATCCCAAGATGAATTATAATAAATCTATAGATAGCAATCAATATCTGATTAATCTGTAAGCATAAATACATCAAACTATGAAGAATCGAACATTGACTATTAAGGTATTTAAATAAAATATTGTTATAAATATCTACCTTCTATATTTGTAATGAATTTCCTAAATTCATTGGATCTGATATTTATTTTATCGATAATTTTAACATATAAAACTATCCTGGTTTTATGGATATATTTTTTGACGTTTCAATTTGTAAGGTATGAGAATTATCACCAAATACTAAATTAACACCGAAAACTAAGCAAAAATATAATTAAAAAAACATTTTTACCAAAATGTAATTAATATATATATTTATAATAATAATAATAATAATTTATAAATGAATATAGAGGAAAGTGAAGTTTAAATATTTGTGCCTGGAGATATAATAACAGATGAATAGGGTTTGATGAGTGGATAAAATACTTATTCTGATAATGGGATAATTAGATCAAGTGTAATTGGAACATTAGAAAGAACAAATAAATTAATAATGATGAATCCATTGAGATCAGCCTATCATCCATAAATAGGTGATATAGTTGTTGGAAGAATAATTGAAGTAATATAAGATTTCTTTGATAGATATATTATTTTTTGTATATTATCTTTTTATAATTTAACTAATGGTTTTATTTATTTTAACAAAATAAAAATTAATATCAATTATTAAAAAAAAACATATATAAATTAATAGATAAGAGATAAGAAGTGGAGGGTAAATATAAAATCATCAACGGAATCATCTTTACACTTAAATTCAACTTTTTTACCATAATAAAGATAAAAAACTGAGGAAGATGAACTTAATATGCGATAAATGTTTTAGGAAAATGATTTAATTTGTGCTGAAGTTCATTCAATCAATAATGATAAAACTGTCAATCTCCATACAAGAAATATTAAATATGGAAAAGTAAAAATATATATTTTTATACAATATATAAGCTTATTAATGGATTACTTATAACTGTTAATCATATTCATATTAAAAGGTAAAAACATCATTTTGTAAAACTGAAGTGTGGTGTTGATATGATATTTAGTCATAATGGAATGATATGGTTGAATAATTAGGATAGATGTAATAGAGAAGTTAAAGAGTATAACTAGAATCAATAGTATTCAGTATAATAAAGACTGATTATTGCTAAAGTAGGCAATCTAATCAAATTATTAAATCAATAGGGTATGGATATTACTGTTTAAATAATAGATGATGTAATAGATTTAATAAATATTCAATAAATACATTCCATGTAATTCAATTTTTGAATATCTATTTTTTTTAAGGGATATAATGGATTAGAGTAAAAATTAATCAATAATCGAATTATTAGGAAAGAAATAAGAGCAAGAACGAGAACAAAAAGTTAAAAAGTTTGGTAAATCGTTCAGTGTTTTACAAGAGCAATGAAGATAAATATTTAAAAATACAATTCAGAAAAAAATATTTGTTTTTTAATATTTGGGATAAATGATAATCAAATAAATTTAATAAAAAAAGTACAATTTCATTCTGATTTTAATTTATCTGATGTTTATACCTTCTTTTTTTTATTTTGTTCTACTTTATCTTTCTTCATCTTTTATTGTTTTTAGTTATTACTTTTATCAAGGTTCATATTAGGATGTGATCCATATATTTTTCTAAGTTTTGAGATTGATTCGTCTTTTTAAATTTTTAATATATAAAGTATCGTTTCGAGAATTAATGCTCCAATTAAAAAAAAAACAGCAAGAATCAAACTCTTTGATAATTATTTATTTATTTATTCATATTTTTAAAAAATAAACAAAATAATTACTTTATCATGTGTCGTTTGAAAAAAATATATACCAAGATAATATCCTACCAATGAACTAGCAAATATACTAAATATAAATGATAATCCAAAACTCATGCTTGCTTCATAATCCTTAACTGAATCTGTTCCCAATAATATCGATTTTTAATTGGCTATTATTTTCAAAATAAAAAAACAATTTTCATAATATTACATCTATTTACATCTTTTGTCATAAGCATATATTTTCTATCTGCTATTCGGTTTAATCTTTATTAATGTTCAGCTTTTTCACTCTCAGGCTGAATAAATATTTATCATGATGTTTCAAAACAATTAATTAATATAATATATATAAATTACTCTCTGATCATCATTCCATTATTCAGTTATCTATTTTAAATCACTTGAATAAATAAAATCATGACAAAATTCATGGAGATATAAATGATCACATTCAAGATGATCATTATTATAAGTTAAAACGAATTCCTTTATTTAACCATAGGGTATATAATTCATAGGATTTTTTCTATCTTCATTTTATAGATTAAATTATTATTGAATTATATGAGGTAAATTATGCCCGTAAATATATACCATGATTTTATTTATTTATTTATTTATTATAATATA
>Ga0102914_1000157_pt1 | contig 10141 bp, 10 predicted proteins | sample Colrivmeta1561A3_FD_78198 | JGI IMG/M metagenome (GOLD analysis project Ga0102914, IMG submission 78198) | Estuarine microbial communities from the Columbia River estuary - metaG 1561A-3 | ecosystem: Environmental > Aquatic > Marine > Intertidal zone > Estuary | place: USA: Columbia River...
GAACTCCCTGATCTCCGGCTCGCTCGCCCTCGGCGCCAGCCGCTGGCAGACGGTCTGGAGCGTCGTGGTCCCGACGGCTATCTCGGGTATCGTCTCCGCCATCATGATCGGCTTCGGCCGCGCAATCGGCGAGACGATGATTGTCGTCATGGCCACGGGCAACACCGCCGTCATGGAGACCAATCCCTTCAGCGGGATGCGCACGCTCTCTGCCAACATCGCGGTGGAGTTACCTGAGGCCGCCCTCGGTCACACCCATTACCGTGCGCTCTTCCTGGGTGCCTGTTGTCTCTTCCTGCTCACCTTTGTGATCAACACCCTCGCGGAAATCCTCCGTCAGCGCCTACGTGAGCGCTATAAAGTCGTCTAAGCCATGGCCTCGTCTTCCGATAGCAACACGCCCCGCGGCGAAGCTTGGGTCTGGTTCACTGGCCTCGGCCTCATCATCGGCCTGGGTATGGTCATCGGCCTCCTTTCGCTCGTTTTTGTCAACGGTGTTACGGTCTTCTGGGCTCCGCCCGTGCCAGTGGCTCAAATCGACGACGGCCGGACGGTCATCGGCCAGCTGGCCCAACGCCGGATTCGGGCTGGTTCGCTGGCGAATGCTCCGCTGTATGAGCGGCAGTATCAAGTCGGCCTCCGCGAACTGAACGGCAATTCCTACCTTTGGGTCGATGAGGCCAAGGTGAAGACCGAAACTTTCCCTGACGATGTCCTCGGTCTGGAGCGCGTTGAGCATGGCCCCGCCTTCGTCCGACCGCAGGCCCTACGCAAGTCCGACGGAAAGGTCATCCCGATCACTGATCCAGCCTTCGAATCCGCTTTGCAGGCCGAGGTCTCCGCCGCGGTCGTGGTTCGCGAGAAATTTGAAGAGATCACCCGCCATCGTATCGGCGAGGTCAATCGTGAGATGGACGAGGCCCGCGTGGCCCTGCGTCGCGCCGAGGACCTGAAATTAGCCGACGAAATCCCCGTCCGCCGCCGCCAAATCGATGGGCTCGAGGAACGTTTCGTCATCCTGAAGGCCGAGGCCCAGAAGGTCGTCAACAGCGGGGCGGTGGCCACGCTCGACTCGAAGGACGCCGCCGGCCGCGCGGTCGTCATCCCGCTCACCCAAATCGTCCGCGCTTGGTTTCCGAACCGCCTCGACACCTGGGGTCGTACGCAGCTCTTCGCCTCACGTCTAGGCGAGTTCATCTTCCACGAGCCTCGCGAGGCCAATACGGAAGGCGGCCTGATGCCCGCCATCTTCGGCACGCTCGTGATGACGGTCTTCATGAGCCTGCTGGTCACGCCCTTCGGCGTCATCACCGCCATCTATCTTCGCGAATACGCCCAGAATGGTCCCATCCTCCGTATCGTGCGTATCAGCGTGAACAACCTCGCGGGGGTCCCGTCCATCGTCTTCGGCGTCTTCGGCCTCGGTTTCTTCGTCTACGTCCTCGGCGGTTCGATCGACCAGTTATTCTTCTCGGACCAGCTGAAGTATAATAACAACACCCCGGTCTTCGGCACGGGCGGTCTGCTCTGGTGCTCACTCACGCTCGCTCTCATGACCCTTCCGGTCGTCATCGTCGCCACGGAAGAGGCTCTCTCGGCCGTTCCGCGCGGTATGCGCGAGGCTTCCTTGGCCTCTGGCGCCTCGAAGTGGCAGACGATTCGCGATATTCTGCTTCCGGCTTCGGCCCCTGGTATCTTGACCGGCGTTATCCTCGCCATGGCCCGTGGGGCCGGGGAGGTCGCTCCGCTGATGCTGGTCGGCGTCGTGAAGCTCGCTCCGACCTTGCCGTTCGACACGGTGGCTCCGTTCCTGCATATGGACCGTAAATTTATGCACCTGGGTTTCCATGTGTATGACCTCGGCTTCCAGTCCCCCGATTCCGATGCCGCTCGTCCGATGGTCTTCGCCACGACCTTACTCCTGATCGCCCTGGTGGTCACCTTGAATATCGGTGCTATCTGGATCCGTAATCGACTGCGCGCTCGCTTTAAGGGCGCCGCTTTCTAAACATTTTGAACGCTCGCATGCCCGCCACCATGAACCCCTCCACTTCCCGTATCCAGGTCCGTCCCTCAACCGAGCGCGAAGGTCGTAAGGACTACATCAGCATCCGCGACTACGGCTTCTGGTATGGTCAGAAGAAGGCCTTGGATGCCATCTCCCTCGACATCCCTGAGCGTCAGGTCGTCGCTTTCATCGGCCCGTCGGGTTGCGGTAAGTCCACCTTGCTGCGTAACCTGAATCGCATGAACGACCTCGTCGATGGCATCAGTCATGAGGGAGACATCACCATTAACGGCCGGTCCATCTACGACCCGGGCTTGGAGGTTATCTCGCTGCGCCGCCGCGTAGGCATGGTTTTTCAGAAGTCTAACCCCTTTCCAAAGTCGGTCTACGAGAACGTGGTCTTTGCCCTCCGCGTCATGGGGGTGCGTGATCGCTCCACCCTTGATGAAGCTTGCGAGACGTCGCTCCGTAAGGCGGCACTTTGGGATGAAGTGAAGGACCGTCTGCAGGACAGCGCCCTCGGCCTATCCGGTGGTCAGATGCAGCGTCTTTGTATTGCCCGCGCTATCGCCAACCGCCCCGAGATTCTCCTGATGGACGAGCCTTGCTCGGCGCTCGACCCGATTGCCACCGGCAAAATCGAGGAGCTCATCCACGAGCTTAAGGAACAGTTCACGATCGTCATCGTGACGCACTCGATGCAACAGGCCGCCCGCGTTTCTGATCGCACGGCGTTCTTCTACCTCGGCAAGCAAATCGAGTATGATACGACGGAGAAAATCTTCATGAATCCGTCCCAAGCACAGACCGAGGCCTATATTTCGGGCCGTTTCGGCTGAGCTTTACACCCACTTCTAAAAAAACACCCTCATGCAACGCCACTTCCACGACGAACTCCGTCAGCTCCGCGACGACCTCATCCTCATGGGTGAGCGCGCCCTCGATATGACCCGGATGGTCCTCCAGGCGGTCGAACAGGGAGACGATTCCCTCGCCCTCCAGGTCCGCGGGATGGACGACCGCGTCGATGACCTCGAAAAGCGCGTCGACCGCGAAATCATGCGCTACCTGACGCTCTTCGGCCCAATGGGTAGCGACGTCCGTCTCCTGCTGGCGGCCCGCGATATCGGTCATGACCTCGAGCGTATCGCCGATGAGGCCTCCGTCATCGCTAAGCGTGCCATGGTCATCTCCGAGCGTGGCCCGCTTAAGGACCTCTTGCACGTTCCCGCCGAAGGTATCATCGCCTGCGAGGTCCTGCGCTTAGCTTTGGATAGTTTCATCGAGGGTGACATCGCCAAGGCCCGCCTCGTCCTCGAGCGCGATGCCGAAATCGACACGCTCAATCGTAAAAACTACGAGGCCCTGTTCGGTCGCTCGGGCGACTCCGCCAAGGTCTCCGCTTCGCACGTTGAACTGATTTTCATTTCCAAGGCCTTGGAACGTATCGGTGACCACTCGAAGAATATCGCTGAACAGGTCATCTTCATCCTCTCCGGCGAAGATATCCGCCACGCTCGCTAAACGCCGGGCAGGGGAGGGCCGTCCGCTTGACGCTGGACGGGGAGGTTTCTTTTGGTATGATGTGGAGTCATGTCCGCTGGACTCCGTTTCATCTTAGCTCTCGCCCGTCTTTTTGCCCTGCCGCTCAGCATCCTGATCGCGGTACGTTTGGGCTTCCTTGATATCAAGGATTCCTACGCGAACATCCTCTGGATCGCGCTGCTCCTTGGTTTGGTGAACCTCCTAGTGCGCCCTTTCGTCCTGGTCCTGCTCCTGCTGCTCTCCTTGCCCCTTTTTATCGTCCTGCGGCTGCCTAAGGTCTTGATGACTGGCCTCATTACCTTCGGCCTCTTGTACCTGACAAATGTGCTAATGCTGAAGTTGGTCTGCAATTTGCTCGGTTTGCCGCTCGGCTCCCCGTGGCTGGCCTCGTTGGCGATTTCGGTGGGTTCGTGGTTCATTAGCTTTTCGACTGCTCCAGCGGCCCAGCGGGGTCCGGGCGCGGACGGCCAGTCGAAGCCTAAGCAGGAAGACGCCATCGATATCTAGGCACGGCGCCAGCCAGACAGGGTGGGGTGGGGTCGCCTAATGACTTGCCAAGCGGGGCGGAGGTCTTTCGTTTTGCAGGGTTCCAATCATGTCGAATCCCGCTCTCTCTTCTTGGGCCCGCAATGTTGCCCCTTCACCGACCCTCGCCGTCGACGCTAAGGCAAAAGCCCTCAAGGCCGCCGGTAAGGATGTCGTCGGCTTCGGTGTGGGTGAGCCTGACTTTGATACCCCGCAGTTTATCAAGGATGCCTGCGTCAAGGCCCTCGCCGATGGCCAGACGAAGTACGCCCCCACGCCGGGCATTCCCGCTCTCCGCAAGGCTATCGCCGAAGACTACACCCGTCGCGGCTTCACGGGCATCGCCGATGCCAACGTCGTCGTCTCCCCGGGCGGCAAGATGTCCTGCTACCTCGCCATCCTCGCCACCATTAGCGCCGGCGATGAAGTCATCATCCCCGCCCCGTTTTGGGTCAGCTACCCTGAGATGGTGAAGCTCGCCGGCGGAACACCCGTCGTCGTCAACGCCGAGGACGTCACCGGTTTCAAGATCACCCCTGCCCAGTTGACCGCCGCGCTCACCCCGAAGACGCGCATGGTCATCATCAACAGCCCGTCGAACCCGACTGGTGCCGTTTATACCCGTGCCGAGCTCGAAGCCCTCGTGGCCATTTGCGTGCAGGCCAACGTTTGGATCATGTCCGACGAGATCTACGAGAACCTCGTCTATGACGGCCAAACCACCTGCAGCCCGGCGACCTTCTCGCCGGAGGCCGCCCGCCTGACCATCACTGTCTCCGGTTACGCCAAGAGCTACTCCATGACCGGCTGGCGCCTTGGTACCCTGGTGGCCTCCGATAAGGCCCTCGCCGCCGCCGTGGCCGACCTGCAGAGCCAAATTTCGTCCAACGCCACCACCTTCGCTCAGTTCGGCGCCCTCGCGGTGCACCAGCACCCCGATAAGGCTAAGGCTTCCCTCGCTGAGATGGGCGCCGTGTTCGATAAGCGCCGCCTCAACCTCCTCGCCGGCCTCAACGCCATCCCCGGCCTCACCTGCTACCGCTCGCAGGGCGCCTTCTACCTCTTCCCGAATATTAAGTCCTTCGGCCTGACCTCGACCCAGTTTGCCGATCGCCTCCTCGAGGAAGAACTCATGGCCGTCGTCCCCGGTTCTGCGTTCGGCTCCGAAGGCTACATCCGCCTTAGCTACGCGACCTCCGACCAAGTCATCGCCCAAGGCCTCGAGCGCCTCGCCCGCTTCTGCGCGAAACTTAAAAAGTAATTCCGGCTAGGGGCCCGTGGGCCCTTGAACATGCAGGACGGCCACCGGCCGTCCTGCATCATTTTAAGGGGGCTGTTTCGCTCTGGTGCGGAGGAGCGGTGCGGGTTAACGTTAGATCATGTCCAACCCAGGCATGCCCCGTGTGGAGACATCGTTTCAACTGAATGAGGCGATGGTGCATCTGGATGGCATGCTGCGGGAGGTCCGAGCCCTTTGGGTTGACCAAGATGAGGACGTCGGAATTGCGATCGGCCTCGGCCATGTTCTCGAGCACCTAAACCTCGCCTGGCATTATCGTTCCAAGTCGGTCGAGCAGGTGTCCACCGAAACTCAGGAGGAGTTCGAGACGCAGTGCCGTTTGGTGCCGCGGTTGACGTCGGGCTTACGCTTGCTTGAAAGCCAGGATGTCGAAGGGCAAGGGCCGGAAGAGATACCGACGCAGGTGCGATGGTGGTACCGACCGTGGACTTGGTGGGCGCAGACTCCAGGTAATCCGGTGATGATCGCGGAACTGGAAAACGCACGGCTGGCCTTAACACATCTTCTAACGCAGGGCGCGGAGGCCGACCTCGACGATCGGGTGCTCGCCGCCGGCTTGGCTGAAGTCTACGGACACCTCAATTTGGTCTGGCATTGGCGTCGGAAATCCGCGGCACATGTGGCTTCTTTGGCGACGTCGCCCCGGGAGAGCTTGGCCAGTTCCATTCCCCGGACCATCGGCACCTTGGACTTTCGTCTGGTGGAGGCTAAGGATGGAGAGGCTTGATGGTGGCCTTCACTTTGTCCCCGAGTGTCTGGACTGCCTCCCTGAGGTCGTAGGCGAGCTGGACGCGTAGCCAGTAGCCTGGCTCGAGGCCGAGGTAGGCGCAGAGATGTAGGTCGGTCTCGGCGGTGACGCCGCGACGTTCCTTGAGAATCTCGTTCACGCGCTGGTGGGGAAGGCAGGCACCCTTGGCCAGACGATAGGCGGTGATGCCGAGCGGGTTCAGGAACTCCTCGCGGAGCAGTTCGCCCGGGTGGACATTGCGGAGCTTCTTTTTCATGAGGATGGTGCTTGTGTGTAGTATCTACCTTTAGGCGAAAACGATATGCATGGATGGCATGCATAGCCGTAACAGATTTACCCTATATGCTAAGAGGTATCCAGACTGGAGGTAGGGACACGACCACGTCGTGTCCTCGTTGAATTGATGCCTCTAGGGCAGCACGCGGTGCTGCCCCTACCTTAAGTCAGGCCGGCTCGACTAAAATGCATTCCATCCCGGCGGCGTCGGCGGCTTCCTTGCCGCGTGGGCTATCCTCGAGGACGACGCAGTCGGCCGGGTCCACGCCGATGCGGGCGGCGGCGGCGAGGAAGAGGTCCGGGTGCGGCTTGGAGCGCGCGGCGTCTTCCGCCGTGATGATGGCGTCGAAGAGGTGCGCGATGTCGATCCGGTTGAGGGTCGTGTGCACGTGGGCCTTGCGGCCGGCGGACGCGACGGCGGTCTTGTGGCCGAGCCCGCGGACGTGGTGTACGATGTTCACGACCTCGGGGCGGGCGGTGACGTCCTTCTCGAGGTGTTCCTCGAGGAAGGTATGCCCGTCGGCGAGGAGCAATTCCACATCCAGGTCGAAGCCGTAATCGGCCTTGAGGCGCTTGCAGGTGTCGACCGCCGACATGCCGCCCATCGAGCAGAACAACGGCCACGGGAAGTCGAACGGCCGCCCCAGCTGCTTGCTGATGATATGCGTCCAGCTGCGATGGTGGATCCACATCGATGCCGCGAGCGTGCCATCACAGTCGAAGATCCAGCCCCGGCGGGAAAGCAGGGCGGGGTCAAACGGATGCATCCGGGACATCGGCTTAGCGGAAGCCTCCACCGGGGAAACCGCCGCCGGGGAAGCCCCCGCGGCCGCCGCCCATCTGGCCCATGCGACGCATGAGTTCCTTGCCCTTACCGCCCTTCATCATGCGCATCATCTCGCGCATCTGGGAGAACTGTTTGATGAGTGCGTTGATGTCGCTGACCTGCGTGCCGGAACCTTTGGCAATGCGAGCGCGGCGGGAAGCGTTAAGGATGTCAGGCTTGCGGCGCTCCTTGAGCGTCATCGAAAGGATGATGGCCTCGGTCTTCCCGAGCATCTTTTCTTCACGGGCACCGACCTGCACGTTGCCCATACCAGGCATCATCTTCTTGATGTCTCCGAGTGCCCCCATCTTCTTCATCTGCGCCATCTGCGCGAGGAAGTCCTCGAGGTGGAAGTCGGTCTTCTTCATCTTCTCGGCCAGACGTTCGGCTTCCTTGTGGTCGACGACTTCCTGGGCCTTTTCAACGAGGGAGACGACGTCGCCCATGCCCAGAATACGTTGGGCCATGCGCTCCGGGTGGAAGGTATCGAAGTCGCCGGACTTTTCGCCCGTGCCCATGTAGCGGATCGGGACGCCGGTAACGGTCTTCATCGACAGGGCCGCGCCACCGCGGGCATCGCCGTCGAGCTTGGTCAGAATGATACCGGTGAGCGGCGTGGATTCGTGGAACTTGGCGGCCACATCGACGGCCTGTTGGCCGAGGGCGGCGTCGGCGACGAGGAAGACCTCGTGCGGCTGGAAGGACTCGCGCACGCGGCGCACTTCATCCATCAGCTCGCCGTCAATTTGCAGGCGGCCCGCGGTGTCGACGATGACAACGTCGGAACCCGCGGCTTCCGCGTCCTTGACCAATCGACCCACTATGGCGGCGACGTCGGTCGCAGTGCGGTCGGCACGGAAATCAAAGCCTTCTTGTTTTGCGAGGGTCTCGAGCTGGTCGATGGCGGCAGGGCGACGTAAGTCAGCGGCGACGAGCGAAGGCTTACGGACGCCTTCCTTCTTCACGAGGTGCTTGGCGAGCTTGGCGGCGCTGGTGGTCTTGCCGGAGCCTTGGAGGCCGACAAGCAGGACGCGGAGGGGGCGGGCGGGGGCGAGGGGGCGGGCACCTTCGCCCAAGAGCTTGGCGAGCTCGTCAGAGACGACTTTGACAGCCATCTGACCCGGGTTGACGGATTCGACGACGGCAGTCCCGAGGCAGGCGACCTTGACGCGCTCGGTGAAATCCTTGGCGACCTTGAAATTAACGTCGGCCGTCATCAAGGCCGAACGCACTTCGCTTAGGGCCGGGGCGATGTTCTCCTCGGTGAGCTTGGATAGCCCTCGGAGGTCACGGAGGGCCTTGGTGAGTTTCTCGGTAAGGTTGGCGAACACGGGAAGGGGAGGAGAAGGTAATCAGGCTAGAAAGGCAAGAGGGAGCAAAGGCCCGAGGGGGCAGATTGGCTAGCGTAACGAGTATGGGGGAGAACTGCGGTCTTAGCCCGTAGCCTTATCCCATCTTTGTCACCTTGAAGTATCCGTCCTGCCGGACAGATTATTCCAGTTCCTTAATGGTCAGGTTCTTGAACCAGCAGGGGTCGCTGTGCTCGGTGAGCATGAGCTTACCCTTGCCTGGCGCAAAGCCGACCTTCTTGGCGAACTTACTCTTGGCGAAGGCCGCTTTCCAGGCCTCGGACTTCGTGTCGACCGAGGCGCAGAGCTTACCGTTCAGGAAGTGCTCGATTTTACCGTCCTTGACGACGACACGGCTGTGGTTCCATTCGCCGATGGGCTTGAGGACCTTTTCCTTGGCGGAGTCGATCAGGTCGTAGACGCTGCCGGAATTATGCGAGCCGCCGCGCTTGCCGTCAGGGTGCTTGTCGTCGTCGATCATCTGGTATTCCACGCCGAGCCATTCTCCCTTGCCCTTGGCGTCCTTGATATTGGTCACCCAATACTTGATGCCGTTGTTGCCGGCGTCTGCGAGTTTCCAATTCCACTCCAGTTCGAAGCTAGCGTATTCTTTTTTAGAAACCAGAAAGCCGCTGCCCTTAGTGGGCGTGAGGCGGATGACGCCGCCTTCTTCAGTAGTCCAACCCGCGCCCGGCTTGCCGCCGTTGCCGTCGGTGAAATCTTCGAGGGTCAACTTAACGGGGTCGGCCGCGTAGGCGGTGCCGACAGCGAGGAGCGCGAGCAGGAGGGTCTTCATGGGGAATACCCCTACCTTGGAGGAATCCCGGACCTAGGAAAGACTCTTTTCTGGCTGAATCCTTAACCTAACTGGATTCGTAAGCCGTCGTAGCACAGGCCAACTTTCGGGAATTCCTTGGCCAGCGACTCCGTATAGGTGGCGTAGTCGATTTGGTAGGTCATGTGCGTGACATACGCCTGCTTGGCCCGAATCTCACCGGCGACTTCGCAGGCCTTGCCGATGGTCATGTGCGTGGGGTGAAAGTTGGGACGAAGCCCGTCCAAAATCGCTAAATCGCAATCAAGTGCTAGGTTCACCGCGGGCGTGGGCACGGTCTTGCAGTCGGTGTAGTAGACGAACTTCGTCCCCGTGGAGGGCTCTTCAAAGATTAGGCCCAGCGTTGGCTCGGAGCCATGGGGCAAAAGGATAGAGCGCACGACGCCGCCGCCAGGGAGCATCAACTCCTCGGGCATGCGGTGCAGGTCGAGTGCGATGTAGCCGGGCGAAGCCGCTTCGCCGATCGCGTACGGGTAGATAGTCTCGACGCGCTTCAGGCCTTGTTCGGTGCTGTAGACGGGAATCGCGGCACCGCCGTTGTTGGTGCAATACTGACGAAGGTCGTCCATGCCGAGGACATGGTCGGCGTGTCCGTGCGTCAGGATGAAGGTGTCGACCGCTGGTATCTTGTTCTGTAGGCACTGCAGGCGGAACTCCGGAGCTGCATCGACTTGCACATGGTGTCCTTCGATGACCACGTGGATACTCGTGCGCGACCGCCAGTTCTTC